>Ga0228711_1002964_pt1 | contig 26330 bp, 11 predicted proteins | sample MedpolnodulmetaG_2_FD_177996 | JGI IMG/M metagenome (GOLD analysis project Ga0228711, IMG submission 177996) | Root nodule microbial communities from Medicago polymorpha collected in Santa Monica, California, United States - brown nodules | ecosystem: Host-associated > Plants > Roots > Nodule... | reverse complement strand
AAAAAAAAAAAACCTCTTTTTGATATTCTTTTTTCATTTTCCAGTATTAATTAACTTCTAATATCACAAATTCACAATCAACCCAGCTAAATAAACCCTAAAAAATTTTTTTTTTTTGCCCCAATTCATAATCTTGATCAAATTCTTCAGGAATGAAACAAAACAATTGAACATATAATTTTGATGGCATGGAGAATATATACTATGCAGCAAGTTAAAGTTAAGAGAAAAGGGGGGATTAAATTGAAAAATAGTGAAACCTGGAATTGAAAAATGAGGTTGATATGATGAAACCTGAAAGATGAAAAACCTTTAGAAAATGATTATGTGAGGAATGAAATAGAATTGAATTGAATAGACACAGTGAATCTAAACCTTAATGTTTCCTTGTACCTCGGACCTAGAAATTAGGAGGCGTTGTGTTGTTTCTTTCTTCCACCTACGGCTGTGTTTAGTGGTAGTAATTTCGAAGACAGTCTTGGTCCTAAAAAAAAATTTTCAGGGTTAATTAAGTTTTTAGTCCCTATAAATATTCACAGTTTTGTTTGTAGTCCCTACAAAATAAAATCACACTTTTTAGTCCTTGTGACATTTTCCTTAAGCATTTTAAGGACCAAAACTGTTGATGGAAATTTTTGATAGGGACTAAAAGTGCTGATGAAAAAATTTATAGGGACTAAAAATGCTGATGAAAAATTTTATAGGGACTAAAAAGTGTGATTTTATTTTGTAGGGATTAAAAACAAAACTATGAATATTTATAGGGACTAAAAACTTAATTAACCCAAATATTTATAAATGGTTATTCTCGGAGTAAAAAAGCAATTACTCCACTGAAATTGTAAGTTTCGTCAATTACCTCATGAAATTAACAAAACTTTAAATACCCCATGAAATTGCACAATGTTAATCAATTTACCCCTTCCGTCAAATTCTTCTGTTAGTCAATATTACGTTTTGCAAATACCTCTTGAAGTTTTGCACTTATGTGCAAAATGCCCCCGAACTTTAAAATTTATATATTTTTTTCTTTATCCATGACTCAAAAGATATTAAAGGCAAACAATTAACAATTAACTTAGGTCATTTTCATTGTTAAATGTCAAAATGAAATATGGAACTAGAAACAACACATGGAACATCTTATTAGGCCATTTTCATTGCAATGAGAACACCTTTGAAATTCACATTCACCCACCAACCTCACAATTATCATCTTCTTCATAATCACCTTCTTAGTAGATTTTACAACTTCCATAACATGTTTCACAAGAAACAAATTTTGTATCACCACAAGTCTCACATCCACCATCACCTCCTTCAATGTCATCTATCCTTTCACAACAGTCAAGCAATTTTTCAAGCTTCTTGTCACATGAAGTTTTTGAATTTCCTCAACTCCACCAATGTACTTCTTTACAATAAACACTTTTGGTAATCCTTCTTTACCATAATACCTTTCACCAAGTAACTCTTTAAGCTCTTCCTTGAATCCTAAATGCATTTCTCAAGCTTCCTTGTTTGCCTTTAATATCTTTTGAGGCAAGTATAAGAAGAAAAAAATGGTTTAAATGTGTCATTAGTCCCTGCACTTTCACCATATTTTGGTATTGGTCCTTGCACTTTTTTTTGTTTGGTTTCAGTCTCTGCACTTTGTAAAAAAATTGGCATTGATCCCTCTGTTAACTTTCTGTTAAAAAAAAAAAGCAAAACTAACGGAGTGCCACGTGGACCAATCATTTTATGTCACGTGGCACACAAAAAACATGATTTCATAATTAAAGTAAATCAAATAAAATAATTGATTTTTAATTAGTTTTATTAATATTATCAATTAAAAAGAAAAGAGAGATGGGAAGCAAATGAAAAACGCCAGTTTTGAAAAAGGAAGAAGAAACGGATTTTCGTGATTCAACTACTCTAACATTGCGATTAGATTTCAACCTTCATCCATCACATTTCGATTTCGTCTTCCATCAATAAAATTGATTTCGACCTCCATCATTCAATTCATGTTTAGTTTTTGTTTCCGTTTCCATTACCGTTCGCGATTTCTATCTCTGATGGCGTTTCCATCATCGTTGGATGCATTACTACCACTGAATTGTCGTTTCTGCAAAATCGTTTTTGTTCTTTTGTTGTTTAATGGTTCAATTTATGTTTGTTTTCTGTAGATGTAACTTTCACCTTTCTGCTATTTCAATTTCTGTTAAATGTTTTAATTTCTGTTATGGTTTGGAAGCATTCCTACCACTGAATTTTCCGATTTAGAAGAAAGGGAACAAAAGAAAGGTGAAACCTACAATTGAACCATTAACTCAGGTGACACAACCATGCTTGGTTAGATTCTAATAAGAAGAAATTACAATGGTGAAACCTATAAATACCTAACAATTTATGAAGAAGAAGAATGTGAAATTGGAGATGGGTATTGATGAAGATGGGTGAAGAAGAAGAATAGAAATGGTTTTAACGTGGTGATGATGGGTTTTAGAGGAAGATGTCTCACGAGCAATCATTCTTTGTAGAGGATTTTTTTAAATCAAATAATAATAATAGCAATAAAACTAATTAATAATTAATTATTTTATTTGATTTATTTTAATTCTGAAATTTTGTTTTTTATGTGCCACGTGGCATGAAATGATTGGGACACGTGGCATTCCGTTAGTTTTGCTTCTTTTTTTTAACAGAAAGTTAACAGAAGAACCAATGCCAATATCTTTACAAAGTGCAGGGACTGAAACCAAACAAAAAAAAAGTGCAAGGACCAATACCAAAATATGGTGAAAGTGCAGGGATCAATGACACACTTAAGCCGAAAAAATATATAAATTTTAAAGTTTGGGGGCATTTTGCACATAAGTGCAAAACTTCAGGGGGTTATTTGCAAAACGTCATGTTTACTAATAGAAGAATTTGACGAAGGGGGTAAATTGATTAATGTTGTGCAATTTCAGGGGGGTAATTGAAGTTTTGTTAATTTCAGGGGGTAATTGACGAAACTTACAATTTCAGGAGATAATTGTCTATTTACTCGTTATTGTTGGCCCCATTTTAATTGTTACTTTACCTTTTTTTTTATCTCAAAACAATTGTCTCAACAATTGTCTCATCAAAACACCAATGTAATATTTATTATTATTTTCTAGTAATATATTTTTATTTATTGAATTTTATTTCTTTTTATCATTTTTATTAATAATAATTGACAAGAGTATTTTAGTAGATAATACTACTTTTATTATTGTAATCAATTTAACAAATCATTTGCTTAAAAAAAATCTAACTAATTATCTTTTAAAGAATCACGCACAACCCAAAAATAACAATTAAAATAAGATAGAGGAAGTAAAAGACTAAGAAACTTTATATTTTAAAGTAGAATTTTTAAATATTTGTAAGAAACTTTTATCAAGATTTCTAATTAGAATTTAAATAGACCGACATTATAATTTTTTTATAGGATTTTAAATGAATTTACGATTTATAAAATTTCAAATGATCCGATCAATTTCAAACAAATATTTAAGAGAAATAATGGCGACACTCACTTTTATATAATTATCATAACACAATCATTTTTAATAGTTAAAATTCAAATAAATTTCACTAATTGTCTTTGATATGAATTTGTTGGAACTTATATGAATTTCAACAAATAAAATAAATGTGAATGTCTTGAAAGAAGAAGAAAAAAAGAACGTGTTAGAAAAAAAAACAAAGGTTATCGGAGTCCATGAAAAAATAATAACAAAATAACAAGATTTTATCAAGAATGGTCTTGTTACGAGTGTCCCTGGGACACTCTTTAAACATTATAAATTAAGTAATTATTATTTAAAAATATCAAAGGTTTCAATTTCCAATTCACTTTACTACACAAACTTTCATAAAAAGTTACTATTTAAAATCCTTAACCAGTGTCCCAGAGGCACTAGTTAACATTTCCCTTAACAAGAAAAGTAAAGGTTAAATCTCACAATTTTTCATATTTCAAACTTATCTAGAGATTATAGATTTAAATTTAATCATGTGAATGTAACAATACTAAATCTCTTGAATGAGAGTTTGGTCATGCATTGTTATCCTGCATTACTCTATTGATTAGTCTTTGAAGTTGCACACAAAAAATATAAAATATTCAGTTAAAAAAAATCTCAATCGTATTTCTTAAAGACGAATTAGAAGATTAAAATTTATTGGGTTAAATATGTTTTTAATCCCTACATTTTGCGCTCCTTTGATAAATAGTCCTTACATTTAAGTAAATGTTTTTAAAATCCTCACATTTTATATCTGTTACCAAATTTAGTCCCTGCCGTCAATTTTCTGTGCAGTCACCAAACGGACTGCTGATCTGGCAATTTTTTATTTTTATTTTTACCTTTAAATATGTTTTTGGTCCCTATAAAATTGAGACCTTCTAAGTTTAGTCCTTACTTAATTTTAATAGTTTTTTTTAGTCCCTATAAAAAATTTCTACACTAAATATTAGTCCTTACTCAATCCAATTTGTTTAATTTATGCTTTAATCATGTTGCATTATAATTCTTACTTATTGCATGTTTGAAATTAGGGGAGGCCATGTAAAAATCCATACAATGTTGTTGAGAATAGTTCTGCCAGGGGAAAGAAAGTAGTTGATGAGGCTAGTGATGTTGTGAAAAGTAAAAAACAACCTGCACCAAAGAAAATAAAAGTTGCTGCTGCTAAATCTGTGACAGTGATGTTTGAGGCCGGTGATGCACCTCAACCTGATGTTGTAAGGGTTATTTAAGCCGCTAACTCATTAATGCACTTTATAGGTTCTTTTATTGGTTTCTGTTATGTGAACAAAGACATATAATTCATTGTTATGCTTGAAAGTTTCGTTATAACATAGAACAAATGAAACCAGCTTTGTTAATGTGAAGTTATTTGTAACTGAAATTATTGTAGTCTACTGTCAATGAGGCTGAAGCCATGATGCGAGGATTGAAAGCTTTACCACCAAATATTTTTGAAGAGATAATATAGGTGGATTAGTTCATGGACTAGTTCATTGGAATCATAATGTATCCAAAGTGACCAAGGTATTTCACTATCTATTAAATCCTAGTCTTATAGCATGGTAATGTTACTGCTTCATACATTCCTAATTGTTTTCATTTTGAAATATAGCCTATTGCAAGCACAAGTAACTACATTGACAATGAGGCTAGCCACATATTAAGGGGATTTAGTACTATGACACCAGAAGTTTAGGATAACGTACACCATGAAGGAGTTGGTGACTAGGCCCGTGAAATGGCATCATGAAGTTGGAAAAAAGAAATCAAATCTATGAGAAGAGGAAGGAAATTGAAGCATGGAATTATAACTTACATTAGTACTACTTTTTTTATGCTTGATGCCTATTTATGTTGAACTAAGTGTGTGTAATCAAGCATTTAACATGTAATGCTTCATTTCTTTTTTTGTTAAATATGTGATGAAGCTTAACTTAGGTCCAACTACTACAACTTCTGGCCTTCTTTTATTTTGTTTTTGGTTGATTAAACATTTCCAACATAGACAATTGGAGTACCAATTGCAGGTTCACTATGATGTACAATTGGAATGCCAATTGCATTTTATGCAATACTAATGGATGTGTTTATTTTGCTAATGATTATGAAGGTTTTGCAATCTTTCTTGTTCATTCTTTTTACGGGCATATCAACATGTATCACTTCTGTTACTTTCATATATTACTATTTGATGCAGGCAAAGTGTAGTTGCTTTTATATGAAGAGGAAGAGAATTTCATATATCACTTCTGTTATGAAGAGGAAGAGAATTAAATGGAAAATAATCAACCATATGGCTTCCCTTGCTAGCTTAGCTTGTGTATATGTATGTTCAATTCATTTTAGATTTTGTTCGGTAGCTATCAATAGAGATAAATCAACAATTGTGTGTGTGATCACAATGATATTATCAATTGTAGAAATCAATTTTTTGCTATAATTTTAAGCATAAATTAAACAAATTGGATTGAGTAAGGACTAATATTGAGTGCAGAAATTTTTCATAGGGACTAAAAAAACTATTAAAATTAAGTAAGAACTAAACTTAGAAGGTCTTAATTTTATAGGGAGCAAAAACATATTTAAAGGTAAAAAAAATAAAAAAAATTTGTCAGATCAGCAGTCCGTTTGGTGACTGGACAAGAAATTGACGGCATGGACTAAATTTAATAACGGAGATAAGATGTGAGGATTTTAAAAACATTTACTTAAATGTAGGGACTATTTACCAAAGAAGCGCAAAATGTAGGGAATAAAAACATATTTAACCCAAAATTCTTTTATTTATTATGAGGTCATCGTCATAATGCAAATATTTCCTTCTCTTTTTTGAGCACGGTTTAAAACTGTCCTAAGAAGAAATTTTGCTTTCATATCTTTCCCTCTCATTTTCTCCAAATAATTGAACCAAACAATTATAAAACATAAATAAATGAAATCAAGACATTATTTATGTATTTAACACAATATAGATTATATGTGATGAAGTTGTTCATTTTCTTCTTCCTCTCCTTAGGCTGACATTAATGATGATTATCCGTCAACCAAGCAACGTTGTTCTTTAGGTTAGGCCTCATACAATGACATTGATGTCCCTGTAAGCCAGCTTCCAAATCCTTATTTCAAGGGTGATTCCTTATTCACGGGGAAGTATTTCAATAAGGATTGTGAAAATGCAAGAACAAATTGCATGAAAATTTTACATTACAAACAGAGGATACACCACTACTAAATTATGAAAATCATTATGCTTTTGGAAAATGATACCACCATGAAAGGAGTATTACGCTTTGCAAGAGAATTTGAGAAGCGTATGGGACGTGGGAGCATGGTCTTTGCATTAAGATGGTTTGTGTTTGATGCAGTGGACTTTAGACCTCACTCTAATAAAATACAAACAAACAAATTCCGAATGTTGGGTCTGGTTAGTTGAATTGCCATTGGAATATTGGGGACTTAGCTATTTGGTAATGCCGGTGGTACCAGGACTTCAATTGCTTCAGATAGAACCATGGGAGATTAAGTTCTTTTATATCGTAGGAAAAGTACTAATGAGATATATAAAGGTGGAACACGAGGGTTTTGCTTTTCCGCATTTAAGTTGAACATGAGAGACTTCGAGCAATTTGCTCCCATTATATTATTGGACACTTTTCTTCAAATTGTAATAAAATTATCTTTCAAGAGTCGACACGTCAATGGAGGGTTAAAACGATGCTCAAAACGAAGTTTCTCTTAAAAAAATCATTAATGAAAACAATTTTTTGCATCTATCCCTTAGTTAGGTGCTAGAACACCACAAAACTTTTACATCTTTAATTTTAACATCAAATAATCTGCAAATCCAAGAGACATCTTAGATAAGGTGTTTGAAATTGATGAGTATACCATCACGAAAGTAGTAACCTTATAATCATGAACATATTGAGTTTGACCCAAAAATTTCTAATGTAAGAGATGCACTAAAGACTATGAAGCCAATTCCATTTAATGCTAAAAATTAAAATCACAATGTTATTAATGATATAGAAATACTTGCAAATTAATTTAAATCACAAGGTTATTAATGATATAGAAATACGTGCAATTTTTTAAGGTAGGGACAAAATTGATTTACATAATGACATTATATGAGTTAAAAATACTGTCGTTGAAGATGAGTGATGAGTTTACTCTAGTTACATCTAAATCACAAATGTATAGTCGAAACTATCACACAAAAACTCTCTCTACATAGCAGTGATCTTTTAAAAAAATAAAATATATTGTTATAATTTTTTACTTTTTAAAAATTAATAAAATTTTGTTTAAAAAAAAATAAAATTGTTTTTGTTGGTTAAAAAAAATAGTTAAAAGAGGGATCGAATTGAACCGAAGGTGTAAAGATAGAGCAATGGAGCATTACTCTTCTCCCGGGGGAACATGGACAATGATCCCAACCCCTAATTCCAATCCCCAAATTCAATCTCAATCTCAATCCCAATCCAATCAAGACCCAAATCTTTATCTTCAACAACAACAACAACAATTTCTTAATCAACAACAACCTTTTCAACAACCTCAAACAACTCAATCTCCATTCCAACAACAACAACAGCAACAGCTTTATCAGCAACAACAACAACAACAACAACAACAACGTATTCTGCAACAACAACAACCTCAACCTCCTCCACAGCAACAGCAGAATCTTCATCAATCACTCGCTTCTCACTTTCATCTCTTAAACGTATGTTAGTTAACCCCTTCAAAAACCCTATTTATCATTTCTATTATTTTCACATTTTATTTTATTAATTGAAGATTTCTTGTTTTGGATATAGTTGGTGGAGAATTTAGCTGAAGTTGTTGAACATGGAAACCCGGATCAGCAATCAGATGCACTGGTATGACTTTTTCTATGTAACACTGACACTTATGATCTGACACCGACACATGTGATTACGTTGAATTAATTCATTTAATCAAATTGTTTTTTTTTTTACTGGTGTAGACGTGTCAGTGTCGTGTCTGATTCATCTCATGGTTATTTATTTGAATTTGAATTTGAATACATTACTCATTATGTTATTTTTGTTGGTTGAAGATCACTGAACTGAGCAACCATTTTGAGAAGTGTCAGCAGCTGTTAAACTCAATCTCTGCTTCTATTAGCACCAAGGCCATGGTATCTCTTCTTTACTTCCTTTCATCGGGCTTTGATTTTATATATTTATTTTGTGTCCTTGATCATCAATGTAGTAAGAAAATAGTCAGCCGTTGTATTAGTAAAATTCAATGTTTATAGTAATAAGCTATTAAGCGAAGTATATGAAGAGAAGGGATTCGTTGACTCTAGGAGTAAGTATTTAGAGATACTACAATTCTTGACCCTTAAATTTGTTATTAGTTAATGGCTATGATTAATTACTAATTATGACTCACGTGATACTCCTCAAGCCTGCACATGTCAGATGGCTTAGGGTTTGGAAACAATGGATATAGGTACCTTCAGATTATCATCCAAGGCCAGTTCCATCTATACCCATGAGCCATCGATTATGGTTATAAAAAGGATTGCACACTCTTCTTAATCATGATGGTGAAAAAGTCAAATTGGGCTTTTGGTTATTGATTCCAGTGTTGTCAATCTCGGAATACCGAAAATCGTATTTTGTTCGAATTTTGCTATACAACCAAGCTATAGCGCTGCAATAGCAGGCTATTTGACAACACTTTGTATAAAATAGCAGATTGCAGAACAATAGCGTTTTATTCAAATTCCACCTGTGTTATCAAATATCAGCCATGGGGGAAATCGGTTGCGGTTTTTGGGCTCTCTGCAATGCCCAATTTCGACCAATATGGTGGTATTTTCCGCCATAATCAGATAGAGGCACCACAAAGCGGCCGGTGTGGTGGGATTTTGTTTCTCCGCCATGTACTGCCATCTGCCATAGACAACACTGAATTCCGTTATGCTATAGCTGCCATTTGACAACACTTTGATTTGAAAGTTCTAAAAACTGGATATTCTGGCGATTATAGCATCTGGTTGTGAAATATTGGTCATGCTCTTTTTAAACTTTTATACCTTGTATTTGTTTTCACATCATTTTCTCGATGGACAGAAACACATGGTATATGACATACCTTGACAATTAGAAAAGGAATGAATAAAACAAATGATTTCAATGACGCAACACATAGATTCAAGAAATAACCAGGATTCAATGACTAATTGAAAAACCACCACAGTCCATTTTTCTCTTATGCTCACGTGAGAGAAATCAATGACTAATTGAAGTCATTAGATTAAAAGAAAACAGTGGGTCAAAATTCCGAGTAACTCTAAATACGTACTCTCATAGATATGTGTGTGATTTTGCGTCTAAATGGACATTCTTTTAAGGGTTAATGGTGCTTTACCCCCCCCTGTAATATAGGTCATTTTCGGTTTTACACCCTGTAAAAGATTTTTTTTTATTTACCCCCCTTTAAAATATTTTTGTTTTGATTTACCCCCTTAATAGGTCATTCAAAAACCAGAATTTCTGAACAAAAAAATAAAAAATTAGTTTTTGAATGACCTATTAGGTAGGTAAATCAAAACAAAAATATTTTACAGGGGGTAAACCAAAAAAAATATTTTACAGGGTGTAAAACCGAAAATGACCTATATTACAGGGGGTAAAACACTATTAACCCTTCTTTTAATACTGTTTAGTTCTGGCTTCATAGTTAGTCAGATTTGTGTCTTTAATATTTTTTCAGGTCCTTCTAATAACCAGAACTCTAAGGCATTTGTTAAAGAATCAAGATTTAGGAAGCTTTTATTGAAAATCAAAGTATTCGAAATTCAATGTATTGTTCATCTCAAAAGCTCCACTTCTGATTTCTTCACATTTGCCTTTTTATTGAATAACATGCCCTGTGCATGATAAACAATAATTACTGATGTTATTAATAAGAAGAATGATTCGTCTTCTCTCAGTTTTCGCAATGTGATTGTCCTCGAACCATTAAAAAGTCAAGTCTTTCGCTAGTAGTTTGAAGCCATGGTTCTTGGCCTAACTTATAGCTTTTTGGTTGCTTAATCTAGACTGTTGAGGGACAGAAGAAGAAGCTGGAGGAAAGCGAGCAATTGCTAAATCAACGAAGGTCTGTACAAATTGTATTAGATATCTCTGTTTGGTTAAGTTCATATATTCTAAATATATGTTGTTTTCTTCTTTCAGAGATTTGATTTCCAATTACACAAAATCTGTAGAGGAGCTTGTCAGATCTGAGCCATAGTAGCATGTCATTCTTTTCAGACAGGTAATGAACCTTAAATGAGATTTTATTTGTTATTAGATTGCAGCTTCCATGTTTTACTGGATGTGGATTACCTGATTTTCACCTTAAAACTAATATGAAATGAACTGCTAATAATCATTCAATTAAAGAATGCTCATTACCTGATTAATACTCAAAAGAGTTATGTCTCAAGGTATTTTCCATTATCTGCGTATGTTAAAAGATGAATGAACAGGTGTAGATTTCGAGGAATTTTAGTGTTCTTTATGCCTTCCTGAGTCTTAGAAACTACAGATGAGATTAATCAATAAAAAAACTTGGATTGTCCCTTTTGAGACATCCAGAGTCATTAAGTCTGAATTGTATATTTGCATTTTGGTTGGAGGAGAGATTGTGATCTTCGAATTTTTGAGACAATTAAACAATTCCTGACCCGTCTTTTCATTCCCCCTAAGCTGGTTTCCTGTATCCACTAATGAGCTATTGGAAAGAAGGGAACTGAGTTGTTAAGCCTTGTATAATGGTCCTTTTTATTAAATTTCATACCACAAGATGCAGAGTCCACCGGCATAGAATGAGAGCACACCATAGAATTCTTTTCTTCCCTATCTAATATCAAATTACTTTTCATTGATTTTGATTCAATTTTTATTGTCAGTTAAACTAGCACCTTTTTCTGACCTAGTTTTGATCATAGGTCGCAGATCTTGCTGGAGATATATATACTTTAAACGTCCCAGTTCTCGGAGAATCATTGCTTGGGATTATTTTTGTTCTATTACCCCTTTCACAGCTGTTAAAATCCCGTAGATATTCTGCAAGTTTCTTATCGTGTTTTGGCTCTTAGATGTTGAAGTTGACATATACATGAAACAAAATCAGAGGCAAAATTTGTAATGATATTTTTGCCACTTTCTTCTGTTGGTTCTACTTGAGTCTGTAGAAGTTGGGCAATTATGGAAAGAACGGAATTTGGTAATTTGAAGGGTTATAATGGTGTAAAAATGGTTAAGAGCAGTGTTTTAAAACCCTGACCGATCCGGCCGGTTGGACGGGTTAGACTGGGAACCGGAGGGTGCAGTGGTTCGGGCAAGCTATTGGACCGGATATGCAATTAATCCAGTTTAACCCGACCCGTTTTTATATAAAAAAAAATGAAAAGGCAAGGCATATATAAAGACAAAAACCCTAGTAACACATACTCTCACCCCAAATGCTATGTTTGATTTCCAACAATGTTTAGAACATACTATGTTTTAACTTTTAAAGATGGAATTTGAATTAGAACTTATTTTTGAGGTTTTTTATGCGGTACTATTGTTTAATGCATGAGTTCATTTGAATTTGGATTGGAATTAGCTTGAAATTGAATTGTGTTGCAGTTATGAAATTAACTTGCAAACTTGCAGCTGTGAATATAAATTTTTTAATGTACGAACTTTAAATAGAAGAAAAAAAATGATAGGATTTTTTTATCAAAATTTCATTCATAATGTAATTTTTGGTCATAAATATTTTTATATAGACCGGGTCAATGGTCATGCAGTCTGATCAGTGACCCATTGGTTCGACCAATGACCCAATGCCTTGACCGGGTCGATCACCGGTCCGGGTTTTAAAACATTGTGTTATATAGTTATTGTAATTTGGTAATTTGAAGGATTAAGAGCCCTTTTGTCATAGTTTTTTTTTCTTTAAAAAAAATAGATTTTTTTAGAGGATGGAGAAAATATATGTTAAAAGATTGAACAAGTTTTGTAACAAAAAAAACTTTTTTATATAGCTGTATACAAACAAACAATTTTTTTTTAAGTTATTTTTATTAAGCTATATCCAAACATACGAATCTCTAAATATCTATAGTTGTATGTCGCAAAGAACTTTTTTATATAGCTATATCTAAACAAACTAATTTTTTTTCAAGTTATTTTTATTAAGTTGTATCCAAACAAACTAATTTTTTTTAAAGTTAGGGTGTGTTTGTTTCAAGTTTACTAAATTTATTCCTAGGAATAACATTCCTTGGAACATAAAGATGAGAATTTTATTCCAAGGTATATAGAAAAAAGATGTTTGTTTAACTTTATAATATTCCCGGAAAAAATAAAAATAGGGATTATAATAGACATATAAATTTATTCTCATCTTCATGGGAACTTTATTCCCACCCTTTTCTTTGGGAAAAATTTTACATTCCAAGGAACGTTTTATACCCAGGAATAAAATTTAGTAAACTTGTAACAAACATAGACATACATATTTTTATCTTTTTATTCCTGAGAATCTACGAATATAACTTGAAACAAACGCACCCTTATTTTTATTACGAATCTCTGAATATCTATAGTTGTATGTCAAAATTACTTTTATTTTAATCTGTTTCAAATGGATGTCATGTCTTTACTCTATTAGGTTTATACAATTTATAAAGGAAGGAAGAGCCTTTGAGGTATGAACTCCTGGCTAAACACTCAAATATTGATAAAATATTTTACTACAAAAACTGGTAACTTTTATGATTCCACTGATGTTCGGATTTGTATAATTTGACGATGGTCATTGAATATTTTGTTTTGGATATCATACATGGTGAATAATATGCTATGTTTTGTTTCAACTTTGATGTATCCTACTACCCCGTCTCGGAATTATAGTCGTTTAAGGTTTGTGCATGATTATTAAAGAAATGATTGATTGTGTTGATTTTAATGGTAAAATTAATATCATTCACTAAAATATCATTATTAATTGTAGTTAGTGGAGTAGTTAAGTTGGATAAAATTTAATAAATAAGAGTATAATAATGGAAAAAAAATCATAAATGTTGCATTGGTATTCTAAAGTGACAATTACTTTGAGAAAGAAAAAAAAATGCTAAAGAGACTATTACCGTGAGACGGATGAAGTATATCTAAAGAAATGTAGATTATTTTTGGGTTGATTTTTCTCCTTCTAATTATACATTTAAGCAAATTTGACCATAAAAGATAAAAATATTATTTTGTTATTTTGTTGATGAAGATAAGAATTTATATGATATTTGTTATGTCTTTTTTAAATATATTGTATTTGTTATATTGTTGGTATCATAGAAAAAGATAAGCATAGTTTGTTACAATATAAAAGTGCAAAATATCTATTATCTATACCTATAATTTTAATCAAAATGAAATTAATTTGAATCAAAATTTCATAAAAATTATTGTTCATAATATATACGCATTAGTGCAATAAGAAGAACGGACAGACAGACATGAAATGCCCGTCTAAACACTAGTGCCAATAATTTAGTTTGATTTGTGTTGCAAAATCGACGTAAATTTTGCCAAAAAAAGTGTGTTTATTGTTAGAAATATATCTGATCTTTGTGTTGACACAGTTCAGATTATAAAATGTGAACTATGTCAATATATATATGGATTACAATAGCTCATTGAAACTAGTTTGATAGGACGTTTGACATAGTTCGGATATATAATCTGAATTGTGAGTATTTTTATTTTCGAGCCACAATGAACCCTTTTGTTATAGATTTTTTAAGAAAAAAATCACTTTTTTTTTAAAAATAATCCTTTTTAAGAGTGCTGCATCCGTTTGTTATAGCTTTTCAAGAAAACCAAAAATCTAAAAAAAAAAAAAACCTAAAAACAGTTTTTAATGGAAAGTTGTTAAGAACAGCCTCTCAAAAAATAGATTTTTTTTAGAGAGAGAAAATATGGTTTAAAAGATTGAACTAATTTTGTAACAAAAAATCTTTCTGTTGCATCCAAACAAACTAAATTATTTGTTTAAAAAAATGATTTTTACTACGGTGAACAAACAGAAAATAAATTCTGATTTTTTATAAAATCTCTAAATTATTTTATGTTAAAATCACTTTTATTTTAATAACAAACCTGCCCTTACCCTTACTAAAATAACCCTAAGGGTCTGTTTGGTTCGAGAATTAGGAGGGAAGGGAAGGGGAGGGGATGGGAGATATTTTAATTAACAATGTGTTTGGTTCGCAAGGGGAGGGGAGAGATTTTAAAATTATTTTACTGTTTTACCATTAAACTTAATTAAACAAGGAAAATAAAGTTGTTATAAGTAGTAATAAAAGTTGTTACAAAGAAAGTTGTTACAAAATAATAGAACTTATAACCTAATAATAGTAAAAGTTGTTTTAGAGATAATATAAATATTGTTATAAGGATAATATAACCTAATAATAATAAATATTATTATAAGAATAATATTGAGATTTTAAATTAATTGCTCCCTCCAAAACTCTGGAACCCTAAAAGTTTTCAGGGTTTGTATAACTCTTATTCATTCTCCTTATGCGTCTCTCTCGCCTCTCTTGAGCCGCTGCTCTGCCTCCTCTCTCCGCCTCCAACCTGAGTTCTCCTGTGGTGGAGTAGCTCCTGACTAGCGTCTCCTCCTTCTCTTCACTTTCAGTTTTAGGTTTGTTTGAGATTCAGTGCTTCATCTTCTCTTCACTCTTCAACCTGAGTTCCATATTTTTTAGTCTTTTGGCTTTCTTAATTGTTAGAAGTAGTGAGTTTAAGAGTCTTTTGGCTTGGCTTCTCGAGGTGTGTTACATAAACGAAATTGTTTTGCTTTTTGATATCTATTTCATATTCTGCTTTTTTTAATATTGCAACGATAATATTTACTTATGCTTTGCTTGGTTCCTTACTATGCAAGGTTAATATGAGTACTATGAGCAACCAAGTTGAATCCAATGCACCATTGCCACCGCCGGTATTCATTCCCGACGAACTCATCGATGAAATCCTATCGTTCCTTGATGTGGAAACCATTTTGCAACTCAAATGTGTGAGCAAGTCATGGAAAAATCTCATCTTGGATCCAACCTTCGTCCAAAAGCACCTAAAGAAGTCGTTACAAAACCCACACATCATACTCACACCACCATATCAGAATTACCCTATTAAGAGTGTCCATTCCTTCCCCGTCCGTCATTTATTAAAGAAATCTTCCATTGTTACCCGTTACCAGAGCTACTGTGATTCCAAGTACAAGATTATTAGTTCCTGCAACGGATTGCTCTGCTTGCTTTTAAATTCTCCTACAAAGAAGGATCATTATCGCTTTTGTTTATGCAATCCTGCCACAAGAAAAATATCTGCAGAATTTGGGACTTTAGATACACCTTCGCACTTTTGGGAATTTCGGACTTTGGACTCCTCTGTTGAGTTCACTTTTGGTTGTGATATTTTAACCGGAACTTACAAGATCGTTTCGTTATTTGCAAAACGAAATGCTGTTAGAGTTCTGAGTTTGGGTGATAATTGTTGGAGAAATATTATTGGTTTCCCTTTGATTCCTCTCACCTCTAAATATAATAATAGTGTGCATTTGAGTGGCACTGTTAGTTGGTTGGCTCTTAGGGATCATGTTGAGCGATTTGTGATTGTTTCACTTGATCTTTCGACAGAGACACTTGCACAGTTTTTGCTGCCTTTCGGTTTATATGAGGTGCTGAACGATGGGTGGCTCTCCGGATGGGCGGACAATCAGCCAACTCTTCAGGTTCTTATGGACCACCTTTGCATTTCGCATGATTTCGAGAGAACCGGATTTGTTATATGGCAAATGAAGGAGTTTGGGGTTCAAGAGTCTTGGACTCAGTTATTTAGAATTGATTACTTCAATCTTGAAATGCATGATAAGATTAAGAGATACCATAATCTATTCTTGTTGCCGCTGTACCTTTCTAAGAATGGAGATACCTTGGTATTGACATATGAATATGGTGGCATAACAATTATCTATAATCAGAGAGATAATAGAGTAGTAGGGAGAATTAGAGCATTGAGCTAAAATCGGGGAGAAAGTTTACTGAGAGGAAATTCCGGTAAAGTATGTCCGTTCTCTCACATTGAAAGTTTGGTTTCAACTGATTGAAAGTAAGTACTCTTCTACTATTTACAATTGTTTGAATGTATGACAATTGATATATGTTGTTCTACAATCTTTGTCATGTTTTAATAACATGTGTGTGAGGATTTCATATGATGCCCTAGGTTGATTATATTGTAGAATGATTATCTTTTGGCCTTAGTTAATGGTTTGGCAATCTATTGGATTGAGGATTTATTTTGATTTTATATTAGTTACTAATTAATTATAATCTAGAAAGTGATTTTCACAAAGATTTACTCCCTCTTGCATATTACAGAGAAAATTAAAACAGAATGAAACTAACATTTTGAAAAGTGGGATACATGAACAGGTTCATGATCCTAAGACCATGTTTAAGCTATATAGTGCAAATTAATATAGTATTAGATATTCTTCTTGATCAAATTTTATTTAGCCCAGTTCAAGCACATCCATGCTGATTTTGAAAGTAATAATTATTTTATTCGATGATAATGATATTGTAATAAAATGTATTCTTTAATGAAATGACCCCTGGTTTGGTTCAGGCTTAAATTCATGGCATCTTGGTTGAAGCTAGTTCAATTCCTTCTTTGTTTCCTGATGGATATGCCTGCACTTTTGACCATTATCATTTTGCATTCATTTTTTCGTGTTCTTAAAGCGTGTTTTGTAGTGTTACATCAAGTTTTGTTGTGTTACATCTAGTCTAATGGATATTTTTTGAACTTTAGGTCTGCAACCCTGACTCCAAGCACATTTTCGGTACATGGAAGTAATGTAGGAAAGAGCATGGGTCTTTGTTATCAGAGGATTTAAATGAACTAAGTGACTGTGATTCCGAGGTCGATGAATTCTGAGGATGATGGATGAGTTAATTTGTTAGATTAAATTATGCAGTATGACCAAAACAGATGAAGTAGAACATAGTAGTCTTTCTCTTGTCATTTTCTTGTTTTTTTCTTTATTTATTTGAGGGGTTGAAAACTTGAACTTTCTACAACCAGACAAATTTATTCTCTAGCATATGATATATAACTTATATATCATCTTATATTAGTAGTTGTTCACTTTGTTTGACTAAAAAATGCTACAATATTTTTGTTTTAAAAGAGGATGGTAGTATGCTTAAACAAACCTATAATTATATGTTTCTGTAATTTGTTCTCCCTACTCAAATACAACAAATCTTCTTTACCACTTCTCAGACAAAGTTGACAAATTCAAGGAATGGTATATGCAAGTTTTCTCAGTTCTGTGTCACTGTGTTAACACAATCAGTGCTCAGCGAATGCTAGTTTTGTTGATGACTTGAATATTGAGACATGTGGGAGTCACCTATTCTAAAGAGAGTAACTGGTTTTTCCTCTAGCAAGTATGTCAGAGGAAGAATTCTGATTTCTTAGTTGGCTTTTCTGAACATGTTGGATTTATTTTTTTTCATCAGCAAAATTTATTAAGCCAAGCATGTGTAAGAAACACAAAAAACTTGGACCACAAGATAAATACAAGGTGCCGTATATATACGGAACACCTAGAATGGTGAGAGCCAAAAATCCGTATATATGAGGAACCTCTAACCATTACCCCAAAAAATCAAAAACAATCACCAGCATTACCAAAAAAACCCAAAACTTCGAATACACCAAGACCAAAAACTCGGCTACCCATATGACAGTAGACCGAAAGCAACAGAGGCCGCGCCCAGGCTTCACAAAAGAGAAGGAACCCATACAAAGCAAAACAGCACCCCAGCCATCAGCACACAGAACACACATAACAGGCAGGAAAAAAAAACGCAACAAAGCACGCTAACCACAACCTCCGGGGACCATCTCACTGTCGCAAGAGAACAGCCAAAACCACTACCAAAAGCCATGACCCCTACTCACCTCAAAAGACAATCCTTCGGATTCCATTTCCATTCGTAAAATAAACACACCGAAGATCCGGGACAACAACCAACGCCATGATAACACTTTGATTTCCTCTACCTCCCAAGAAATATTGTTGAAGATTTTATCATTCCTCACTTTCCATATCACCCAAGTAGTTGTATGCCATACAAGCCATAGACCCTTCCGGATTTTCTTATTTCTTTCACTACCACTCCAACACTCCCAACCACCTCATCACCGCCAACCACACCTCCCTCGCAATATCACAGTGAAGGAAAAGATGGAGTGCCGATTCTACTTCCCTATCACACAAAACACACGAGTTTGGAACCTCCGCCAGTAACACCTTCCTCAATCTAAGGTTATCTCTAGTAGGCACCCGGTTGAGAAGTAACTTCCAAGAGAAAGCTACCACCTTTGAGGGAGCCGGGCTTTTCCATAATCTAGACAACACCCGTTTTTCCTGTTCTCGCCATAAATCCTCCATCAACATCAATCTATCTAATTTTAAATAAGCCGATTTTACTGGAAAAAACACCTACATCATCTAGATTCCAAACCCGCTTATCCTCCTATTGCGCCCACCTCATTCCTTCCAACTCCACCAATAACTCCGCCACTAGTTGTTCCTCCCACACAAAGACTTGTCTTCTCCAAATAAAATTCCAATCTAAATTAGAGCCATTTAAAGTAAACAAATCTCCAATACTTGCCTCTTTTTGACATGATAAAGAAAAAAGTCTAGGATATTTAATCCTATAGCTCAACTCTCCCCACCACTTGATCTTCCAAAAACTTGTAATCAAGCCATTCCCCACTCTTCTCCGGAGTTCCGATGTAAACCAACCATGATCACCACAAAGAGGCGTTATTTGGAATCATGGTATTGCCTCCCTCCATAAGACTATCAACACTAGAACCGTATTTCTCCCTTATAACCTCCTTCCAAAGAGTCATTTCTCCATCTAGCAACCTCCAACGCCACTTTGCTAATAAGCTCACATTCATCACTCGAACATTTTTTACACCTAGACCACCATTCCTTTTTTGTTGACAAACCGACTTCCACTTAACCCAACTAATCTTCTTGCCCCCTCCGACTCCTCCCCAATCTGAACATGTTGGATGATCTCTCAATTTTAACAATCTTCTCACTTGTTCCCTATATATGGCGAATTCAAAGTATTGTGTTCTATAAGGTACCTTTCTTGATCATAAAAGAAAGCTTTATTTCTTCTTTTCTTAATCCTTGGTCATTTTCAATCAAACTCACTTGAAAAATGAATGGCACTATTATCCTTATAATTACTTGGCTGCAAGTATTCATAACCTTTTACTGTCAAAGTTGTTAACAAATGGACTTGAACATGTTTAGACTACAATTGTGAATTCTTCTTGGACTTGTATTCTCATAAAGTGTTACAATCAACTCTTGGCTTAAGAAAATTTATCATGAGAAATCACCAAGTCTATGGAATTAAATTTTTGAGTAGGCCTATATCCTCAAAACAGGTTGAAGATCAAGAATAAAGTCCAATGTCTAGAAAAAAATCTTGGCAATTTACTCAAAGAATAATTATATGTTTGGCTCAAATATGATATTTAGTTTGTGAGCTCAATATGAACTTCCAATAGCACCATTTTATTTTATTTTGAAGAAATTAAAATGATATATAAAACCAAATGACTATCCTCCCGGCACAAGGTGTACATGAGAAGAAAGCCAAAAATTACAAGAGTATTTTAACAACAAAAACAGCAATTAGCCACAACCCGCACATAAGAATAGGTTTTGGCACCAATGATGAAAGTTATACCGAAAAACTAAAGCATGAGCTTTGAACCACCAAAAGGATAATAATTTGATTTTTTCCAGGAGCTGCAATGGGTGGTTCTCTTTACCACAAAAAATTATGTCGTTTCTTTCCTTCCAAATTACCCAGACTGTAGCAAACCAAAACAAATGCATAAGAGAGCACCGAGTCTTAGCTCCACCAGAAAGGGTATCAAACTGATAAAAATGATCAACAATATTATAATGATCTGCAGAGTAAACACAAAGCTAATAGCACCATTTATAAGGGGATAGCTTTCTTCTTCTTTTTTTTGTCAATGATGATCTTAGTTCTTAGATATTCTGAGACACTAGACATGAAAGATAAGTGTATAAGACACCTTGTCAATGTTTTGTATTGTTTTATGATACTGCTAATGATAAAAGGTAAGAATTTCATTGTGATTTGAGCTATGTTTTGGAACATGAGAGACTTGAGAATATATTATTTTTCTCTTGATTTACCATTTCTCTTTATTTTGTGTGAAATGAAATAATATGACAATTTTTGTGGGCGTTTAAAGTATAAAAGGTACTTCAACACTAGTGTGCATATATGTATAAATATAAAAAAGAGACAAAACCTACAAAGTCAAGCCAACAAAATAAAGCTAAAATGTTACTCTTAACTACTTTTTTCAGAGAAATGTTACTCCGAACTTGAGAGCCTAATTGAGCCAATTCATCATCTAAGTGGTTGAGTTCAGATGGTTAATAAACTTCAGTTAAGAATCCAAGTTCAATATCTAATTGAAACAATCTTTAATCAGAATTTGCTTACTTCCCGTCAAATTCCTAAATACTAGATCCTTTCTCTAAAAACGGAAGTGTTAAAACTCAAAAATAACTAAACAAATCGATCTCAATTACGGTGGTCCTCTTTATTTGATGTTAAGAGTAGTAAAGAATTATTCCATCCAAAAATCGAACTCAAATCCTCTTTAATAATTTGTCTTTAAATTTGATGTAACTCATTAACTTAGTCAACCCAATTTAGAATGTCCTCTAACACAAAAGAATGAAGGAATTGCACATGGTACTAAGAATTGTTTTTATCTAGACTTCATCATTAATTATAAGCTTAGTTTCAAATTGTAATCAAGTATCACCGAAAGTTGTAGGACTGTCACGATGCTAATGGAGGAAAAGAGAAAGATAAAAGGAACACTTCCTACAGAATATGGCCAAATTGTTGTTTCAAATTACCCGGTGAAGCTCATTCATAAGCTAAAAGACGTAGGTACTTATTACTATTACTAGAAAACAGTGAAGATCATTATAATTATATTCCCACATTCCAAATTTTAAGAATACATTACTCTCAAATTTATATGTCTATATCCTTCTTTTATGGTAAAGTGTCCCCTCTTTTTGTATCAAAAAAGTGTAGGGTAATTTTAAAATTTTAGAGCATGAAATGGTTAGATGATCCAAATGGAGTCCGAATGAAAAGGAAAAAAAAAAAAGTAGGTTAACTCTTTTTTCTAGAAGTTTGATCTCTTACAAAAAAAATCCTCTTGTGATGATGTTAAGACGGTGTCTCCTCTGCAAATCTTCTTTATCTCGCCGCTCCCGGTTCTCTTCAAGAGTGGCACAAAATATTCTTTGAAAAATTGAAGTTATTTTATGTTTGTTTACTGTAACAAAGATAATTTTTTAATAAAGCATTTATTCAAAATGTTTATTTTTTAGATTTTGTTTTTAGAAAATCTGAAAAAACATATGAAAATTTTGAAAAGTGATCATTTAATTTAAAAATAAAAATAAATGAGTTTCTCCTTTCTAAATCTAATAAAGCCTTATAATAACGAGTTATAATAATAATTCTTTTGCAAGAAAAAAAAATCTAATAATCCCAAACCCATATATCATGCAACATCTATATAATATTTCAATTACTTTGATTTTGTCACATTATTGGTAGTAGCTATTTTACCATTTTATGCTATTAACTTAAATGTTGTGAGTTTATTCGCAAACTTATCATTTTCATTTTTAGTTTGTGTTTTTTTTTTGTTTTTTGTATTATATACATTTACATGAATATAATAGTATCTTTAGTGAGAAAAAAAATCCATAGAGGAACATTTTCGTGTGGGGATGAAGCAACATGTATGCTTCCAGGTGCTGTATCATAATTCATAACCGACAAATACTGCCTATTTCATGACACAATGAAATGCAACCTGAGTTTGGTCACATGGATTCTGTTTTTGACTATGCCAAGATTCAATATTGTTAACATTTCATTATCAACTAGTGAACTAAATCAACCACAATCTCTTATCCTACCACACGTATGGCCCTACACGTTCATCCATCACCAATCTATATTCCCCCATGCAAACCACCATGAAAATAACACTTTGAATAGTTAATTCAACTTTTTATAGCCATTTTAATTGATATATTGAATCCAATCTTGCATCACCCCACTCATCTTTTTTTAGTCCGTCGGTGAAAAGAAGGGGCCCTTTTATAGAACAAATTGATATATAGCCCCTTTCATACCACCGATTACAATATATTGTGAAAAGTGGGTTATAAAGGAAATGTAAAATTGATATCAATTTGCATGATCAAATGTTTGCGCAAATATTTAATGTGTATGAGTTTTGAAGCTAAATTCCTTGACAGACAAAAAAACTAGAAAAGTAGTCATAGGTGTTATTTTAATGAATATTAATTTCCTCTTTTCTATTTTTTTAAACAAAAAGGAATAAATATTCTTTTTGTCCCTAATTTGTCCTCTAACTTTTTTCCTCCACATGACCATTTTTGGTCTCTACAAACAAAATTTCCCTCATATGTATCCATTAATCATATATATCATAAATACTACTTTCTCTAGAAAAAGTAATTTTGATCTTTCCTACATTAACTTTTCAAACTATAATTTTTGCTTATATTTTATTTCAGAAGAAGTATTTTTGATCTCTCATAAATTTTGCATTTAAAAGTTTGATTCAGTTGATAATGAGTTGAAACATACCTTGTAATAAATTGAGTTTAATTTTCGTTGTTAATGTGATAACCTCTTTAATAAAAGATCCGTACATGTCTCTATTAGTGGTCTTAAACTCTAAGTCTCTAAGCCAAACTTACCTAAACTTTTTTAAATAAACATAAATTGCTTTTAATTGTAGTTGTATTTTTTTTTTAAAAAAAAATCAGATGCTATCCTCAAGATCGTTGACCTTATGATCTTATTCTTCAATCTTCATACATTGTTTAAGATAAAATTTGTTCATGCATCACACAGTGTACAGTAATCATTAATCATTTTTGTTAAACAAACATTAATCGTAATCTTAGTTAAATAAGATCTTCTCAATAATACAAGCAAAGTGGGACCACTCCCCTATAATAGCTACCAATCAATGGCAAATGCCATACATACCCATACCCGATACCTTCATAGACAAATATAGGCAATCTTAGTTTATGGAATCAATTAATAACAAAGAAAGGATTTGATACCTTTTTGTGTCGGCTAGTCATCATCCATCTACCAAAAAGAAACCCTCAAGAAACCTCCTCATTCATCATCACTCTCCTTTAAATTCAAACCCTTATAGTTAACCCTTCACCCCCACCTCAAAGTAAATCTTGCAAACTATACATTATACATATTTATATAGATCCATCATATTATAATTAATTCATGCAAAATGGGTAATTGCGTATTCAAAGGCTTCCATCATGGAGATTTTGAAGAAACAATGGTAAGAATTGTAACATCAAATGGAGGCATCATGGAACTTTATTCTCCCATAACGGTTGAATGCATAACCAACGAGTTCCCACACCATGGAATTTTCAAAAACAACCGTAACACACTCTCTAAACCTCTCTCAAAAAACGAAGAACTTCAAGCTGGTGAAATTTACTACCTTCTCCCTCTCAAAAACATTGTTAAACAATTTGGTGAAACATTCGAAACGTTAACTCCGTATCGAATGTCCACATGTGACAAGAATAGCAACAACAATAACAATAACAATATTTGGTCGGAACATGAAGTGTTTCCGAGGTACAATAGTAGTGGAGTGTGGAAGGTGAAATTGGTGATAAGTCCGGAGAAGTTGTCGGAGATTTTGTCGCAAGAGTCAAGGACGGAGGCGTTGATAGAGAGTGTGAGGACGGTGGCTAAGTGCGGTAACGGGGTGCCTTCATCGTCGTCGGTGGCAAACTCCGATCAATGGAGTGTGTCAAGTAGTTTTAAAGGTTCTACGTTAATTGATAAATTTAATTTAGAATCTTCAAGTTCAAATTAGTTGATTTTTGTGACCTCTTGGTTAATTTACTCATGTAATAATCTTAGTTTTATTATGTTCGTTTGTTTTGGTTAGATGTGTTAAATACTTTCTTTTTCAATTTTAGGTGTTGTGTGTATATGCATGTGCAAATGGTATACTAGTATGGTATATATTAATTGAGTCCACCGTGATTTATATTGTTCTTCATTTCATTTTGCTGTTTTCTCAAAATGATTTCTTTTCTTTTTGGCTTATATACTCGGTATTCAAAAATCACATTAGACTTTCCATTAAAAATTCTTTTAGAGGTTCTTCTGTTTTCCAGGTTCTGTCAAAGAAAAAAAAGAAAGATTATGCTCAGGTTTCATCATTGTGGATTTGAGTTGAGGAAAATATCTAGAGTACTCACATTAAGTGTCATATAATTATTTTCTTTTAGGGTGTTTGTTTCAAGTTTACTAAAATTTATTTTAATTTTTTCCAACAATTCACTAGATTTATTCTTAGGAATGAAGTATTTGAGTTTTATTCTTAGATATTTTTTAAAAAAAATATTTTGTTAATATTATAATATTCACATGAACTTTCCTAATAGAGAGGTTAATATGTTGTTACAAATGAATTTATTCTTATCTTGAGAGTTTTATCCTCAACCTCTTCCTTGAGGAAATTTTTCTATGGTCAAAAACATTTATACCCAGAAATCAAGTTTAACAAACTTGTAACAAACATATAAATGTTTATTTCCTATCATTTTATTTTCGGAAATCTAAAAAAATAATTTTAAATAACATTTTTTTTCCTTTTTAAGACTCGAAAGAGCTACGTTTAGAAAACTCCTCTTCTCACTTCTCAAAATGCTCTTTTTTTAAGAGTCGTTGGCATAGCGGTAGTTAATTGTCGTTTAGCTTTTCAACGACAAGTTAAATGTCGTTAGACATTTTTAAGATCGGTTAAACTGGTTTAAAAAATAATTGAATCCTAAGTGTTCAACTGTAAATGGTACCCTCTCTATCATCAAAAAGGTCATCATCAAAAAGATCACTAATATCAAAACCTTTAGGATAGCTATCCAGGAACTTGTTTAGAGATACTGTAATGAAAGGAACAGTAGTTAATTACCGCTGGTATGTTTGAGAGCAATTTTTGAAGTAAGAGCAATAATTTTCCTAGGTTTATTATGGTTTTTTCTTCACTAGTTATATAGGTGGGCATAACATAAAGGAGGTTTGATAGATAACTGAAGCCATGTAGTGCTAAATCTAGACAGAGAGGTTACTAACTACACCCAGGGGCGATGCTATATATGAGTATGAGGTAGCTTTGCCTACCCCAAAGTATATTTTTTATCTGAATAAGTTAGTACATTTGATAATTAGCTACCCAAAAAAATATGATTTTGCTACCTCAAATTATTTTACTTATCAAAAACTAATAGAAATAAGAAAGTTAATGATATTCACTTGTTTGATAGATGTATTTCTTCAAATTTATCACTTCAAATCTCTTGAGAATTTACAAAAAAAGCTTTGTTAACAATAAAAATTGTCAACAAAAATATTTGGCCCCTTGTAGAAAAATGGTTAGCTTCGCCGCTGACTACACCTATACGTTTCTTATC
>Ga0228711_1002963_pt1 | contig 26330 bp, 15 predicted proteins | sample MedpolnodulmetaG_2_FD_177996 | JGI IMG/M metagenome (GOLD analysis project Ga0228711, IMG submission 177996) | Root nodule microbial communities from Medicago polymorpha collected in Santa Monica, California, United States - brown nodules | ecosystem: Host-associated > Plants > Roots > Nodule... | reverse complement strand
TTTGAATGTTTAGGTATGAAGAAGATGAATATTCTGCAATTTCTTTAAGAAATGGATGAAGAAGATGAATGTCACGTGCTCCTCCAATTAATCCTTTATTTATTTATTTTTTATTTAAAATATACACGCGTGACTTTTTCTTTTTTTTTAATTCAAAAAATACACAGTTGGCATACCACATATGGTTGACCAAGTCAAAATTAATGTTTTGCAAAAGGGATAGACATGGGAGTCGCTTTTGCCATTTTTTTTAATAGGGGCTAAAATTGCAACTTTTGCAAACTTAAGAGGCAAAAGTTGCGTTTTAGCCAAAATAATAATAATAAATAATCAATTTTAAACTAAAAAAAATTGGATGCATTTACAAACCCAATCCATCATCCACTTCCACACCAACCTTACACCAGCAGCAAGTCGAAATCGCACTCAACTGCCCGCCAAAACCCAAACCTGGCCGGAAATCTCGGGCGGAGTTAGCCATCAGCCACCGCGGCAAACAGTGTCAAAATCCAGAATGCTTTCACTCTCTAATTCGCTTCTACTTATTGCTAAACCATACCAACAAATTAAATTAACAACTAAACGAAGCATTGTTGTAAGATTTTTATTCCTTAGTTCTATAGTTTTTAGGGTATGGTTTTTTATATATTTTTTAACATGAAATGAAATATTTTAGGTGAGTTTGTTTGAATTTTTATTATTTTAATATTATAAGGTATGTGCTGCTGCAAAAGGTCCAAGACCAAGATATCCACGAGTTTGGAAGACTAATAAAAAAATTGGGACTATTTCTAAGGCTGCTAAGCTTGTTCAATCTGTAAGTTCTTCCTTGCATTCGATATATTCATTTATATCTATCGTTATTATGAAACACGGACAACAGACACGAAACACAAAACTAACATTGACATGTTGACATCGGTAATTGTTTGAGAAAATTACATAATCAAATGTAATCGCATGTGTTGGTGTTGGTACATGTGTCGGACACCGGACACACCTTCGATAATAAGTGTTGGTGCTACATAGACTTATATAGACACAAACATCAGACACGACATTGATGCGTTGACACTGGTAGTTGTTCGAGAAATTGGAATTAATGAATGTAAGTATTATGTCGTGTTGGTGTAGGACACTGACACTGGACATTCCTTTGATCAGAAGAGTCGGTGCTATATCGTTAACCTTAGTAGTTTATGCTTTGGTTTCCCACTAGTTGTGATATGGCAGTAGTACTCTTTGTTGTGAGTTTGACATTGAGTAGATAAGAGAGTTCAATCTAGTACTTAACAATGTTGTTGATAGAGAATGATAGATGGCAAAAACTCTGCCATATAAAGAAGTCACTGCATCATTTGGCGGGATCATGGCGGACATCCCTTCACTATTTGTCTATGAACTAGTCTTTTGGGTTGGACTCTTTTCATGGGTTAAAGCCATAAAAATTGGTGTTTTTGTTGAGAGTTGGGTTACGGAAAAGCTACTTATTGGCTCGATTAAGATACATTACCGGGTTGTCAAATATCGGCCATGCTGGATCGCGGTGGTGGATATTTTGACAATCGGCATGAGAAATTTGTGAAGGATGCCGGCACCATGGCGTTTTATTGTATGGCGGTTCAAAATGGTGGATTTCTACCTTTTTGCCATCTTCTGCTATTTGCAATCGACAACGTTGTGCACTGCTGAATATTTATAGATGAGTAAAGCCACAAATTTCAAAAAGCTACCACATGGTCAGTGCTGATACAAAAGCCACCATGGATGTTGGCTCTTAAAGAGGTGGCAATGTTATGAGTTCCACGCCGGCTCTTAATGGCTAGTCTTTTAGGTTGGACTCTCTTCGTGGGCTTAACTCATAACATTCTGATTTTATACAGAAAACCTTAGGCTGATTTTTCCTTGGATGATTTGCATTTCTGAAAAAATAATTTTTTTATTGTCTTGTACAGATTAAAGAACTTTCAAATGTCAAAGAAGAAGTTTATGGAGCTCTTGATACCTATGTCGCTTGGGAATTAGAATTTCCTATAATTACAGTGAAAAAGGTACTCAAGACTCTAGAATACGAGAAAGAATGGAAGCGGATAATACAGGTATTTGAAGATAAAAACAATTCTATCCTTATGATTTTTATGTTCATTATTGCAGCACTATAGCGCTGTAGCGTAGCAGAATTTGAATAAACTGTTATTTTCTGCTATCTGCGATTGAGACAGTGCTGATTTATGTTCCTTCTTTGGATAGCATCAGAGCTAATAAATAATTATGAAAATTACTTTCTGAAACTATAGGTAACAAAATGGATGTTAAGCAAGGGTCAAGGAAAGACAATGGGAAGCTATTTTACATTACTTAATGCTTTAGCTGAGGATGACCGAGTTGACGAAGCAGAAGAGCTTTGGACAAAGCTATTAATGCAGTACACGGAAAGCTTGCCACGTAGATTCTTTGATAAAATGATATCTATCTACTGTAAAAGAGGCTTGCATGATAAGATGTTTGAGGTATTATGATTTGTGATTTTTATATCGATTTAAACTATTTATAATGTGCATCTGATATACCTTATATTTGAGTAATTATTTTGTTTACTTTATTCAATGAAATTGTCAAATTCTTGTATATTCAAAGTTCAAATGCCAAAATATACATTGGATAAAAAAAAGTTATTGGAATAAAAAAGCACGAACAAGTGAAATAATAGATAATTATATATAGTCTGTAAATATGGCAGTGCTACATAACCAAGAGAAGCTAATTGATGAAACAAAGATGTCCATTTGGTCCCTGAAATAACACTTAGCTGACATCATTAAGAAGCCAATAAGACTACTATATTCCATTGGAAATATACTGGAAAAAAAAATAGTAAGGGAGAGGAAAGAAACCAAAAACATAGAGGAAGAGGAAGGGAAATAACTGAATGAAAACAGAGGCAGAAAAGGGATATGATAGGAGAGAACAAAGGAAAGAGAAAAAAGACTTGTCAAATACTTAGGATTACTTAAGATTTCCTGGAAATGGAGCAAGACGTGAGTGGAATGGAGGAAGAGCAGAATCTGCTTACGTATTGATAGAGCTAAGTTTTAACTATATGTGAATCGAGCATGACTCTTCAGTTGTGCTATTCTAAGAACGAATCATGTGAAGCACACATGCTGTGACTTTTCAGTACAGATGTAAGTGGCAAGAAAATCAAATAGAGTGGTATGGATAGGATTCTGAGGAATCTGTAATGGAATGATTGATTGTTACATTAGAATACAGTAGTGTCGTTATTTATAGACTCGGCCTAAGGGTGACTTAATTGTTAGCTACTTAGTTCACTAATCTAACAACTGTAACAAAGAATAACTAACTAGTTATTTAAGGAAACTTCTACAAACATATGACTAAGCACATACATGCCGAATATAGTAAACATCCAAATGATATAATACTTTTAACATCTTCGTAGGTGTTCAATTAAGTCTGAACTTATCAAACACCGAGTTTGTCTCGAGGAAAGTCCAAACCAAAGAGAGGATAGGGGTTTAGGGAGGATATATGCGTTTTGATCAGTTGCTTTAGTGTGGTAGATGATAAGATTCTTATTGATGATTTTCTCTCTTAAGAAGTAAACATACGGCTCTGTCATTGGTCCTAGAATATAGGACTGGACTGTGTTAGAGAGATATTATACTATAGTTGTCACAGTAGATAACAGATGTTTGAAACTAATATTTTAGTTCAGTGAGAAATCGTTGGACCCAAATCACTTACTGCAAGGAATAACTACAGTTATGTGAGGAAACTTGTAGAAACATATACACTAAAGCACATAATAATATAGTAAACAAACAAATGTTGTTAATATGGATGGAATTCCGGCTGCATATTTTACCCAATTTCTCATGTAGGTATTTGCAGACATGGAGGAGCTTAGTGTTAAACCTAGTAGTTCTGTTGTCTCAATGGTTGGAAATGTCTTCAAGGAGCTAGGTATGATGGATAAATACGAGAAGTTACATCAAAAATATCCACCACTGCAATGGGAATATAGATACATCAAAGGAAAGCGCGTACGAATCAAGGTGCAAGGTCAGCCTAATAAAGTCGATAGATACGTAAGAAAGCATGACAATGTTCAACCAAATTCAGGCTTAAGAGAGGAAGATAGTTCAGAAGAGACTTCAGAGTTAACTGACGATGAACAATTCGAACAGGATGCCGATTTAATATGCATGGAAACCAAACAAATTTCAGATGAGTCATCTGAGTTTATGGAACCAAATTTAGATGTATAACGAGAGAAAGATGGTATACTATGACTAGCAGATAGGTTTCTGTTGGCCATTGATGTTAGTTACATGCGAAATCATTACTTCGGCGTCTGACTCCTACATGCTGTTACGAGGTAAGGTGAAGACACTTTAGGAGAACATGCATTTAAAATTTCAAAAAATGTAAGCCTGACAATCTGGTGGTAGCCATTTCATTTATGAGGATATCAGATCATTTGCCAATCAAGTAACATATCTACTTCAGATTCCTGAAATGGCGAAATCCACGATATATGTTGTTATGTTCTTCTGTCAAGCGAGTATCAATGCTGAATTGAAGTTGGATACTTTGGCTTGTAGATTTCTTGAATGCATAATATATGGAGATTGTAGGGTGATTTTCAATGCATATAGGCTTTGATTAGGGTATAGTTGTGAAGTTCTGTGTTATATTGTTGGTCATATATTTGCAATGTACTAATATGTTGAAATCATGATAATTAAATACTCCTTGATGCAAAAACAATTATACTCTTTTTTTTTTTTTAATTTGAGTCTAGACTTCTTGACCAAGGTTGTCAAAATTGGGACTTTACTTTAGGTTGAAAGGGAATAGTAAAGTCGGGACTTGTAAAATCGCAATCAAAATTGAAGGATTTTGCTCAAGGACTTTTGTAGAATCGATATAGGAAATTGTAAAATCACAATCAAAATCGATGGATTTTACCAAAAAATAATAATACTAAATATATGTTATAAATGATATATAGTCATAAATGACTTAGTTTATAAGAAATCGTAAAATCGCTATCAAAATTGATGGATTTTGCCTAGTTTAGGATTCTACTATGGATTTGAGTCGTTGAATGTGAAGAAAGTCACAAAATCTTGAATTATAGGATTTAAGTTAGGGATTTTGACAACAATGTTTTTAACCATTATAAGCAGTAGCATGACTCTAGCTACTAGTTGTTATATTGGCGTTATTCTTTTGTTTATTCTACACTTAGAATCATGTTCTCATAAAGATCCAATTTTGAACAAAAAAGTTTGAAACATGACAAATTGAATGAATTTAATTTTTCAAGAAAAACACTGGATATATCCATATGCTACTTAGTTTGGGTGAGCATCAATGAAACAAGATTTTAAATTAACTTCAATTTGTAGTTGCCTCAAAATAAAAGTTGCAGTGAATTTTATGATTAAATGTTCAGTTTCATCCAAAAATATGAAACTAACTAAAGTTGTGGCCATCTTAGCAAAGTGGTGAACAACTTCATTACTTATCTCCTAACAAACTCTACACGAGTTTATAAAATGAATCGATAAAAAATGCTACACTCGTCAGTTATAGCGCCGAAATCCAAGACATCCTTTGTGGTGGTGAAAGTACCTGGTACCCTCTTCGAGTATAATTCAAAATCAACATTTTCCAATTGAAGCTCGTGGACCCATTGAATCGCAAACAATAGTCCACTTGCTTTGCCTTCGTGGACTGAACATATGTGGGAGAACCATTCTTTTTGGTAAGAACAAAGCTGTCAAAATCATCTCAAATGCACATCCCCATGCCAACCCGGTTATGTCGATGAGAGAGCCATCCACATTACATTATGTAACAATTTAATGTCGGCTTACACCATGAACTCCTACCTGGTATTTTCCTCATGTTTCTGCTGTTGTTACATAGAACCTATGCGCATTTCAAGCTCTCCAGCATCGTCTCGCCATACATCACAAGCTGTACTGGGCATTCAGTAACACTATCCCAGAGCTTCTGGCAGACCAGATGTTCCACATACTAGCCATAAATGCAGCTGCAGTATCAGCATGACAACTGCGTTACTGTGTAGAATTTCAAGCAGCACATTATGCGACTCTGAATTATGTAACTGAACAGGCTGAAGAGAACTATGTCTTCCACACCACCGGTTAGCCAGCAGCGCCTACTGAAATTCAGTGAAAAAATAGGTGCATAACATACTCATAGCCCAAACTCGCCGAGCATAATTGTTCTATCAAAAAAAAAGGAAATCCTAAAGAATCACTCCAGAACCTTTAGAAAAAATAAATCAATAAGTAAAAAGGATATTGTTATCTAAGCACATAATAATAAAGTAAACAAACAAATGTTGTTAATATGGATGGAATTCTAACTCAATATTTACTCAATTTCTCATGTAGGTATTTGCAGACATGGAGGAGCTTTGTGTTAAACTTAGTATTTCTGTTGTCTCAATGACTGGAAATGTCTTCAAGGAGCTAGGTATGATGGATAAATACGAGCTTCTAGATCAAATGCACTGTATTTTTTGCTTGTGGTATGGGAAAATATGTTGTAATTGTTGTGCAACTTGATAAAAGTAAGGAAACTCTCTATCGCCAAAGTCCAAAAGAACTTACTAACAATGAAATAAAGTTATTTGGCCATTAACTTTATCTCCAAAAACAAAGGAAATAATCTCAAGAAATGCATCCCTGATACAATATTTGTAAACTTAACAAGACTTCACTTTGAGTATAACCAAATGCTTTTTGTAGCTCTGTAAACCCTTTCATATTTGGATCTATCCTTAAATATAATTATGAGATGTTTATTTATCATAACCAGATTTTTTTAAGAGCATTAAGAACTACTTTGGTCATGCTTAATCAAGATTGAAACCGTTTGTTATAGCATTTACGACCTATGAAGCATGGATATGAACCATGACACCAGACACTACATGGACACTGGCACGCCGACATCACTAATAATTTGAGGAAAATCATATAATTCAGTGTAATTAAATATGTCGGTGTCGGACACACGCCTAGTCCGACGAGTGTCTGTGCTTTGTAGCTTACGACGCAATTAATCAAGATCATGTAAGAACTTACATCTATGTTAATCAAGTTGCCAGAGCCTTTAACCAAAAACTACAGATCAGACAAGTTTACAAATTTCCCTTGATTTATTTAAAAAAATATTTGATAATCAAATATTATAGGATATTTTAAAACCAACTCGAACAGGGAATTAGACCCCTATCCAGTCCAAGCAAACCTTGAGATCGGAAAATATGTTAATTCAGCAGTGACATCATGAATCCATCATAACTCAGATATTGAACCGGTTGCAAGAAACCAGCTTAGAACACTGCACTGCAATCTGAAAGCAAGACCTTAAAATTGCACAATATCAATAAAGATACCACTGCAAGAGGAGACTTATTGACTAGAAAAATGTTAATAAATTATCATGCATCGCTACACAGAAACTTATTCTTATTCTCTTTTTATTCTTTAGCAGCATATCAGTTCCTAGCATAACCTACACAAGAAGTTTTCCAGTACCGAGGGATGCAAATCTATGGTATTAAATTCATTTGGCATGAAGGATACAATCGATAAATATTACTGAATTATATAATATTGTAGTTCTATATTTGATATTTGATTCTGGCCATGTCTTTTGGGACATGTTTTCTCAAGTGTATAATTTATATACAACCAATCTCCTATGTTAAACAAACGGTGAGTAGAAAAAAAGTTAGTAAATTATCATGGATTGTTTCACATAAACTTACTTCTTATTCTCTTTTTATTCTTTAGTTTTACCAATGTTGCTTTCGAACTAGCCACCATACCATTTCACGATGGCTTGACTTATCTTTGGGGAAAGAAAAACGTTGTTCCATCATTTGATGGAAACTCAGTAAAACTGATTCTTCATAAACACTTTGGTAAGTTAAATTAAATTAACTATAAATATGAAGAAGAAAAAAAAACGCACACACTCTCTCTCTCATGATGAGATTTTAAGAATAGGTTATGGATTCAAATCCATCAACATGTACACTAGTGGATTTTTTAACGTCGAGATAAAATTACCATCAAATTATGATGTTACAGGTGTTTGTGTCACGTTATATGTAAGTACACAAATTAATGTTTATGATTTTTTTTAGAGAAAAAAATATATTCTGTAAGTGTTATCTCTTTTTTTTTTTTTTGTTTATATTTTTTTTAAAAAAAAAAATATATTTTTTATTTTTTTTTTTAGTAAAAAAATTTTTTTTTTTAATTTTTTTTTTTTTTTTTTTTTTTGTTGACATGTAAGTGTGTCTCTATTATTACATTTTTTTTTGTCAAGTAGTTTATTAGCTGGAATTCACTTTTTAAAGTGAATAAGTGGGGTGTCTGGAGTTCGAACTCCGACCCCTGCATTATCTCTATTACTACATTTATTCATACATTATAATTAAATTATTTCATTTGACGACCATAATTAAGTTCAACCGAAAATTATAATGCACACAATACAAGTTAGTTAGGATCCTATGTTTGTCCAAGTGCAATTGTATGCAGTAGAAAAAGGTATATTTTATATTTCTCTTCTTTTATTTTGAATAAAAAAAGGTATATTTTCCTTTTGAAAAAAAGTTCTATTACATACAAAAAAGTTCTACTTATACCGCTTTTAATTCCAATTGGACTAACTTAGGATCCTAATTAACATGTATTGTGTGGACTATAATTTTCAGTTGGACTTAATTATGGTCAACAAATGAAATATACATTTAATTATAATGTATGAATGAATGTAGTAATAGAGACACACTTACATATCAACCAAAAGAAGAAGAGAGAGACAACACTTACATAATATATTTTTTCTCTCTCCAAAGAATATTATATTTATGATATTCTTTGATTGGGTTGAACTAAAGATTGCAACGCTTCTCACGACCATTGGTTCTATTTCCAAACAAATTTGTTTAGAATTGTCATGGCTTTCCAGCTATATTACATAGAAATTCGAAATTCAGTTCATCATGCTATCGAAGACATCAATGCTTGTGGTAATGTTTGGAGTAATAATGCAATGATCGGTTTCTTTTTGAAAAATCTGATATATAAATTGAAGTTCACGCCGATAAATATTTGAATATACTTTAATATATTTTTTAATTAAATATTTGATCGAAGTAATATTCATAGACACACTAAAAAAATCGTAAATATTAATTTGTGTATTTACATAGAATGTGACACAAACACTAGCAACATCATAATTTGATGGTAATTTTGTCTCGGCGCTAAAAAATCCACTAGTGTACATGTTGATTGGATTTGAATCCATAACTTATTCTTAAAAAAACATCCCGAGAGAGAGAGAGAGAGAGGGAGAGGGAGAGAGAGAGTGTGTGTGTGTTTTTGCATGTTTATCGTTAATTAATTTAATTTAACTTACCAAAGCTTACCCAAAAAAAATATTTAACTTACCATAGTGTTTACTAAGAATCAATTTTACAAAGTTTCCATCAATCGATGTAACAACGTTTTTTCCTTTCTCCAAGGTTTGTTTCCCTTTCAAGGCGAAAGAGACCTTGATGGTCAACCTTGCACCCAAACAAACAAACCCTTCACCCAGACAGATCGTACTTTTTTGTAGCGCGTCACCATCCTCATTGATCGTTCATACAATCCCTGAATTTCCAAAGTAGCCTCTTTTAATGAAAGACCAACGATGGAAACACATTGTTGTAGAAGGAAGGAAGGAAGAGGATGAGAGAGTGTTAGATGATGGTATGAGAAATGGTGAAGGTTGGAAGGGTATTTATAGGGGAATGAGTGCATAGATTGTAACTACACTTAATGCATAGTCAAAAAAACGTGTTCAAAGGGGTTTACCGGCCTATAAAATCGGTAAAAACCTTTAAAAAACGTGTTTTATGAGTTGCATACCACAATGCAAAACTCTGGCTTGGTTCGGATTATATAATCTGAAACCCTATCAAAGGTTTTCAGATTATATAATCTGAAATGCTTAAATGCTGGGTGAAAATGAGAGAAACTTCACACTTTATGTAGGGCGAGGGATTTTTCGGATTATATAATCCAAAATTGTTCATGATAGGATTTTTTTTTTGTGTGGTCCTCATTGCACCGACAGTTTTTGTGGTCTGCAACGCCCAAAAATCTCGATAAATAGGTGTCCGTGTTTTCATAACCAGTAAATCACACACACACAAAAAATGATGGAAAACTCTATCATTAATCCGAACATCGAGCTAGCTGCAGTTTACTACAACGGGAGAAAACCGCCTCAGCTTTGTTGAGAAAGTGTGGGACACACAAGACGACTACTCCTCTTTTAATATGTAAGACAGAAGAGGTATCTATTTATTTATCTTAAGTTAAGAAAATAACAAAAAATCATGGAAAACTCACACACACACAACAAATCATGGAAAACTCTATCATTAATCCGAACATCGAGCTAGCTGCAGTTTACTACAACGGGAGAAAACCGCCTCAGCTTTGTTGAGAAAGTGTGGGACACACAAGACGACTACTCCTCTTTTAATATGTAAGACAGAAGAGGTATCTATTTATTTATCTTAAGTTAAGAAAATAACAAATTAATCTTTTGAATTAAAAATATAAATGAATTTAATCATCTCTTTAGTAAACTCACTAAAACATTTTAAAAAGCTACATGTTGAATTGAATATCTCTGCTTATACCAAGACAAACATAAATTCATTAAACTTTCTGTGCTAAATTTGAAAAAATGGTTAAATTAATATACATTATAGAATTTAAAATTCTACAAATATTTTTTTTTATCAAATTTAAAATACTAAAATACTATTTTATAAATTTTTAGAAGAAAAAATTGAGTAAACAACCAATGTAGTCCACTCTCAAATAGATCCATAATATTATGTGTATTTTAAAAAGGTCTTCGATTTTATTAATTTGTCACATCGATCTCTATATTTAATAACTTATTATCATTTTAGGTCTCTATGATTATCCACTTACAACCAAATTAATCCCTAATATAATCTTTGAATGATTAATAGGAGTAAAATTTGATATAGTCACGAACCTTTTTAAATATTCGTAAAGCTAGTGACCTATTTGAGAGCGTCATGCAAATTCAAAGATTAATTTTGTGGTTTGCTTAGAAGAATTCATCCATCCCAAAGCACGTTTTTTCTGACAAAATTCATCTCATTGACTAAAACTCTAATCTCATCAAAAAAAATTGTTATTTAGCAACAAAAAAGAACTTTGATTTTCATCACTCCTATAGTAAAAAGTGTGTTTTTACCTGTGTTTTTAAGGAAATGGAGCTATAGTAATTTAGAGTTCGACCGTAAGATAAATAGTCATTACTTAAGACCAATTATCATAAGCTTTCTTGATCAACAAATTGTTTCCCATATTACCCATACACCTTTATATCCTTCTTTCAAGGAGGATAAACTATTTTGGAATAGAAAACACTAAATATTCAATTCGAAATGCTAATAGGATGTGCATGCAAGAATTAATTGACACTACATATTTTAAAATACGATTCTTGGAATTTAATATGGAACTTCAAGATTCCTTCAAAAGTCAAAAACTATATGGGGCGTGTCTTTATTTATCCCTTTATTGTAAAGCTTATTACGTGATGCCATCTCTTACCCTATATTTTTCCCTCTAATCACTCTACATTAACTGCTTATTCCCCAACCCTAATTTTATTCCCTCCCAATTCAATTTTTATTTGCAAATTCAAAATTCAAAATCCACTATTGCATATGGTAACTGCTTTGGTGTTTTTCAAGGTAATTTTTGTTTACCGTGCTTTAATATCCTTTATGCTTATTTCAGTTTTCAATTTTGGAAGCTAGATATTCTAATCTCTTAAGTGCGGCCTTTGGTTTTCTGCATGGAAAACATGCAAATTTCTGCACATATTCTCACGCTAAATATACTCTTTCCTTCTATATATACATGTATATGGAATACGTTTCCCCCTTCATTCAAATTTGTTCATCCAAATCTGTTATCGTGTTTTTTCTTCTCAAAGTATCAATGGCTGGACGTATCACCGAAACTTTGTTGTCCTACGTTTGCTTGACTGGTAAATTGTTTTGATTCTTTGCTTTTTATACCCAAACTTCTGACATACACTGTTTTCATCTTAATATTAACCGTTTTCTTGCGTTTTATTGTTAGGTCCTTTGATTACCAATCCTGTGGGTGATCTGGAGAGGGCTGTTAACAAACTTCGACAGAAATATCGGACATACATAGTGGAATACGACGTTGAAGATGTCGGTGGTTTTCATTTCTTTTAAAAGTTTAATTGTTTCCCTTAATTTGTGTCTCACCGTTTTCCCTCTTTTTATAGGGCGCTGTGATGCTCCCAAATTTGTTTGGTGTCGACTTTGGGGACCAGATCACCCGTTTTGCAACTTTGACTGATCAAAAAAATAACAAGTTTGATGTTCTGGTAGAAAGGATCAATGGGAATATATTTTTTTCTAAAGGATGGAAGGCCTTGCGTGACTTCTATGGACTTCGGTTGGGTGCTTGGATCTCCCTGGTTTTTGTTGGTGGAGGTCAGTTTGCAATGGTTTTGAAAGATCGTTTTGGAAAGGTTATCAAGGCACCAGTTTTCAATCCTCCCATGCACTTCGTGATTGACAGAACAAACGTCCAGCCAAGCTTCAACAATACTCTACCCCCTTTTACTGGAAATCTGACATACCGACACAGCAACACTAACATGCACATCGACCATGTTAGGAATTTGACTGAGTATGATGTAACCAGCGGGTTTTTGGTATGCATCAATGTGTATGCTTTTATCCTTTGTTATTTGTTTCTGTTTGGTTCGTTGTAGTGACCAATATTGGGGAAATTTATTGAACATATTTTTTTGCTTTTATGTGTAGATGTTGCTTTACAAAGGCTATGAGAATGTTTTGGACAAGGACTCTACCTCAGTGAAGTTGGTTGACGACTGTGGTAACTCTTGGGAGTGCATCTTGATTTTTGGGACTGAACCCTATGAACACTGCAGAGTTGGTGGAGAGTGGAAGCGTTTCATTGATGCGCGCAAGATTGTTGAAGGGTGTAGGATCAGGCTTGGTGCACCAGTTCCTGGAAACAATGCTACTATCTATGTTCAAGTTTATAACAATTAGGGTTAGGATGCTTTATCTATAGTTGGTTTGGTGAATGATGCTGCAGGATTTCAGTTTGTGTTTTTAATTAAGTTGTTTTCTATTTTGTATCTGTCTTGGAACATGATAATCCAAGTTGCTGCTGTAGTTTATTTCCTTGGTTCAAACTTTTATGGAATGCTCTTTTGCTTTAATATGATGTTATGAGTTACCCTTTTGGCTTTAATCATATGGTACCCTTTTGCTTTAGTATGATCAGCCTTTGATTGGTTTTTTTTCATCTGGCACAAATTCAACAAATTTTATTTAATTTATCTAATTAATTCTGTTCAGGCTTATATGTATGTCGAAAACCAATAACACTGCAAACAGATGACTGTGGTTTTTGCAATTAGTATTGTTGGTTAATAATCAATTAACGAAAATAAATAGAAATATGTTATTATTTGCGCGTTTTGAACTGGAATAAGGGTAAGAGATGTTCAATGACATAGCAAGTTTAATGTTATGCTTTAAAGTATTAACAAAGCAAAATGTTTTTTAAAACTTAATTTTTTGTTGTCAAACATCAAAATACATTGTTTGCTTTCAGATTTTTGTCTACCAGACTGTTTTGGATTGTACTTTGATATAGTACCGCACAGAAACATATTAGAGCGAGTTTGTTATATTGGCGGATTTTGAGAGGATCTATTGATGTAATTTTAGAGAGTTTGTTGTAGCGTAATATATTAGTAAGAGCAAATAGTCACTTTAGTCCTTGACTCTACACCTCGCTGTCACATAGGTCCCTGACTCCGGATTAAATACAAAGAAGTCCCTGACTCTGCACTTCCGTTATCACTTCAGTCCCTGAGGTTAAATAATTCTGTTAAATGTGTCACAAGGACTAAAGTGAAAGTAGAAAATTGTCACTTTAGTCCCTGAACCAAAAATCAATATCCTCAACTTGAATCTAAAATCTCTAAATCCCTAAATTTCAAATCCTTAAATATCATCCCTAATTAAATCCCTTGAATTGAAAATCTCAAATCCATAATTTATTATCTTATTTGACAATATTAATATAACATTTTTTTTGGGTCAAAATATAGCATTTTTTCATTTAAAATTAAAAAAATAGAGATTAATAATATCGACGTTTTTTTTTTTTACTCAATTTGTTGTTTAATGTTGTGGACAAAGTTTTACCGTTGAACATAAAAAATACATAAAACTTTCAATACAATTTATAGAACATACAATATTCAATATATCTAAAGAAAAAAAGTCTACAATGTATAGAAAAAAGTCACTTTTTTTTTTTTGACAAGAGAAAAAAGTCACATATTAAGATATATTTTTTTTAGGGATTTGAGATTCAAATTGAGGATATTGATTTTTGGTTCAGGGACTAAAGTGACCATTTTCTACTTTCACTTTAGTCCATGTGACACACTTAACATAATTATTTAACGTCAGGGACTGAAGTGATAACGGAAGTGCAGAGTCAGGGACTTCTTTGTATTTAATTCTGAATCAGGGACCTATGTGACACCGAGGTGCAGAGTCAGGGACTAAAGTGACTATTTGCTCATATTAGTAATGAGTTATTCCATAAATAATGAGCTGCTTCCATTCTATCCATAATATTTTGGATAGTTTGTTGTATAGTACTACATTATTAAGGGAGTTAGGTAAATAGTGAATGATTTTGGTCAAAATCATTTACGTAGATTTTTATAGTTTGTTGTACAGCTCTATATTATAATTAGTTTGCATCTAAGTAACCTTATAAAAATTATCATTTATTTAAATTAGTATTAATGTGTGTATAATTATTTTCCACTTATCACTATTTTGACAACAGAATGTTGCCAAGTTTGTGACTAAACAAATTCTTGGTCTTTGTTTTATGTAGTGGGCCACGTTATTTTTCATAGTAGGTAATAAATGGATAGGTTCCATCACTTCCCCATTAACTGTAATTGTGAACACTATGAAAATATTTGATTATGGCTGTTTGGATTCCCAAGTCTTTTTTACGGTACATTGGATAGTTAACTAGCAGAAGTAATGTATTTTTATGGGGAGATTAAAATGTACCAATTAAATAACCATTAGCATCTATCAGTTTTCCATGCACTTAAAGCCATATAAAAGACAGTTGTTTCCTAAGGTTGCCAATTGTTTCTATAACCCTTTCTAATCTCACCTATTCTGCTTTGTTGTGTGTCCTTCGTTTGTGTTTGACTATGGCTTCTGTTATTACTCCAATATCTGCAGTCTCAGGTGGAAAGAAGGATCTCAAGCTTAAGGTCCATATTGCACACATTTGGTGCATTCCTGACAAGGATCGCCCCAACGAGATCAGTTGCATGAATCTTTTGTTGGTTGATGAGAAGGTACGTTTCCAATATAAAATATGTATGTTTATCTTATACATAATGGTTTGCACTCTTTATTCTTTATTATGACATAAGTAATAATGCCTACTGTTTTCCTATATTTCGCTTTGGGGTTGGTTGTTCATGCATATGTTTTATGATTTTTGCAGAAGGATAAAATCCATGCAACGGTGAGAAAGGGTTTGGTGAACGGTGTGAAGTCCAAGGTGGAGGAGGGAGGCGCGTATGAAATTGAAAATGTGTTGGTTGGGTTCAATGAGGGTCCTTGCAAGCTAACTAGCCATAAGTACAAGATTGGCATGATGCACAATACTAGATGGACGAAAATTCCCAACAGCAGCTCCATCCCGTTTAACAGCTTTGAGTTTGTATCATTTTCATCGGTCTTGGGGTCATCTGTTGAAGACAAGATAGTTGGTACTTCATATTTGTATTTTCTGAATCATTCGTATAATTTTTTAGAGTTTGTTTTTGTTGCTTATATCCCCCATTTTGTAGATGTCATTGGTCACGTGGTAGAGAATTAATTATGTAGGGCCATTGTGTGCTTATCTTTCCCTATGCCATCAATGTTGTACTGCTAAATACTTAAAACCACAACAAAGATCAGTTGTGACACCAAGTATTATTTGACTGGTTTTAACATTTTAACATTAGGTGTATCTATCTGCTAATAACCATTAATTCATGGAAGAAAAAAAGATGATAGAAACCTTGAAGAAGCATCCTCCTGACAAAACAGAAACAAATGCGCCAAGCAATAATGCCAAACGAGTCGTGCCCTGTATAACGATATGTCCTCTGGCTGATGTCACAAATGGTAAGTGTATCAAATAGTATTTCAAGCAACATTCATTGTCATCTATATTAAGCTTTGTATAGATATTAATAAACCTGTGTGTTTTGTTGCAGTGACCAAGAATTCAATCTGCAAAACAGGGGTTCAAAATCTGAATGGACGTAGACGTCTTGGACCTGGCAGGTATCTGATAGATAAAGTTAGTGCTAAAAAGAATGATTTGGTCAGCGGTAATTGTTCAGCAACGTCTCCATATGAGGCCCAATTGAAGTCACTGCGTCTACACACAAAAGGTAAGATAAGTTTTATGTCAACAAAACTTGCATTTGAACCATTGTGGTTTATGAAAAGATGCAAAAGCAATACAGTTCTATCGTTGTCGATTAATATACATCAACCTGAATCATGTGTGTTTCCCTGATGAATATCATCAGTTGCTGAAGTCCCAGAAATTAACAAGGCATGTATTGATGGCAAAACCAAGTTGCTTACTCCTGGCCGTTATGAACTGAGATATGCATGTCTGAAACGTAAAAGCGGGTTGCACCACTCACATCATGATATGCCGTGTGTAGAGAATACCGAAGACAGTTACATTCCTTATAATCCAGGTATCTATGAACAAAAAATGCAAAATTATAGAAAAATAAAACTTTATTGATGCAGATGTCACATATATGCAATGAATAACCTTTTATACAAAGTAATTGGTCTTATAGCCTCACTCAACGGCTAACATGTATCAGATTTAACATACTTATCCATTGTTAATTTCAGATGGTAACTCGGAGCGTCTGAAAAGAGCCCGTGTTAAGGTCAACAACAATCATCTACGCGATGTATCCAGTGGTGCGTGTTCAGGCGTATTTTTTCAAAAAGCATATAATATTCATGGTCACTTTCTTTTACTACTGAACTTGACGTGTGTTTTCTGCCTACAGCCATGCCGTTCAAAAAGATATTTAGTGCAAATCACCGAAACGGGGGAAGATATGGAAACCATACTGCATTTAGATCATATGTTTTAAATTATCGTGGCATGTGGAAAAGAAATTTACATTATACTGAGACAACAAACCTGGATTGTCAAGATAATGGAGAAAACTCTGATATACCAAGCAACTCATGTTAGTGTTAATATTTGACTTATCTTATTTTATATGACTATTTTTTAGCTTGACTGTGTTTCGACCAATGTTGTGATAAGTACTATAATAGTATTAATGGTTATTCAAACTGTAGTATTTTCAATAGAAGGAGATGAAAGCGGTCATGAAGTCGACAGTGGTGACGGAAGCCATCAGATGGAAGCGGATTATATGGATGCAGATGTCATTGATTTACAAGGTATGGATCAAGAAATCCAACCTTTATTCGCAAAAGTTAGCTATAAGAAGTCGATAATAGACGAATGTGCATATCATGATTCATTCATCGTGTGTTGCAGACGAAGATGATGAGTACGTACATTTCGGCATCCCTGATTGCATTTGTGTGAAATGTGGTGCACATATGTGGTATGGAGAGTGGGTTCGAAAGGATTGTAATCCAACCGCTCCGCTTTTCTCATTGTGTTGTAAGCAAGGGAGGGTAAAGATTGCTCCATACCCGGATTTACCTCAGACTTTGAGTGATCTATATTATAAAAACGATAAAAAGAGTAAGTTCTTTATGGAGAATATAAGGTCGTTTAATAGTATGTTTGCCTTCACGTCAATGGGAGGTAACATCGACAGTTCCATGAACAAAGGCCGCGCTCCACCAACGTTTGTAATGAATGGTGAAAACTACCATCAAATCGGGAGCCTTCTGTCGATGCCTGGAAAAGACCCGAAGTTTGCCCAACTGTATGTTTACGACACAGACAATGAAATCAAAAATCGCATGCGTGCACTCAGGTAATATGTTTGAATAAATTTACTCGGTGTTTTATTTAATTGTTAGTAACCAGGCTGGTTGAACATATTTATTATCAAAATATGAGTATCTATTGTCGTTCATGTTTTTGAGGATTTTTTAATTTTGTTTGTAGCATGGTGGACGACTCCTCTTCCATTCAATCGACCATTGTATCTGAGCTTCAACAGATGTTGGATTCAGTTAATGAGTATGCCAAGACTTACAGATTTATCCGTGACAAGTTCAAAGAGGGTGATCAACCAACCATAAGGTTAAGAATTTTGCGCAAGAGAAGTAGCGATGGCAGAAGGTATAACTTGCCGACATCATCGGAAGTGGCAGCCTTGATTGTGGGCGATTTTGATGCATCTGACTGCGATAGGGATGTTATTGTTGAAGAAAGGTCTGGTCTTCTTCAACGGATATCGGTTTTTGAGCCAGCATACTTTCCATTGCAGTATCCTCTTCTATTCCCAAGGGGTGAGGATGGGTATAGAAAGGATATTGAGTACAACCCAACAGACGGCAAAGCAGACATACAAAGAAAGTATGTTACACAGTTAGAATGGGTAGCATACAGGATACAACACAGAGAAAGGAATAAATCCACGATTGTATTTGCAAAGAGATTGTGTCATCAATTTTTGGTAGACGCTTACAGCATGATAGAATATTCTAGAATCAAATGGGCTAGAGACCACCAGAAAGAGTTACGGGCTGACATGTACAAAGGTTTGTCAGAAGCAGTCTTAAGAGGGGAAACCGATTCAGGATCAACAGGAAAGAGGGTTGTACTCCCGTCAACGTTTGTCGGCGGTCCACGATATATGATTCAAAACTACCAGGATGCAATGGCGATATGTGGGTGGATTGGTTATCCTGATTTGTTTATCACCTTTACGTGTAATCATAAATGGCCTGAGGTAGTCGAATTCCTTGAAATGCACAATCTATCACCTCAGGACCGACCTGACTTATCGTGTCGAATTTTTAAGTTGAAGCTCGATCATTTGGTTAAGGAGATAAAAAAGGGATATATATTTGGAGAAGTTAGATCAGGTAAGTAAATTAAATTATTAATCCATTGAATATAGCGTGATTATTTCACACTTTATCGTTGAGATACATTTCTTCAATATTTTTAAAATTACCACATAATTTTTAAAGTTTGTTTAATTGGTTTGTGTAATTTATTTATACGCTTAAAATAATATTAATATATTATTTTATATTTCATCTCAGTTATCTATACGATCGAGTTTCAGAAGCGTGGCCTGCCCCATGCCCATATATTGGTATTCCTCAAGCCGAAGTATAGGCCATCGACTCCAAATGACATAGATAAGATTATTTCAGCTGAAATTCCTGACAGAGATGAAGAACCAAGATTGTACGAGATAGTCACGACGTTGATGATTCATGGTCCGTGTGGCGATCAGAACACAAGCTCACCGTGCATGTTTAAGAATCGATGCACCAAGCATTTTCCCAAAAAATATGTGGATAGCACTGTAATTGATCATGATGGATATCCAGTGTATAGGAGGAGGGATAATGGTATCACGGTAACCAAAGGGAAGTGTATCGCAGATAATAGATATGTTGTTCCATATAATAAACAGTTGCTGCTGAAATACAACGCTCATATTAATGTCGAGTGGTGCAACCAAACAAGGTCCATCAAGTATTTGTTCAAGTATGTAAACAAAGGCCATGACCGTGTTATAGTCAACTTTTACAAAGGCCAAAGTCAAGGCAACCGTGCAGATAAGTTTGACGAGATCAAAATGTACTTTGATTGTCGATATTTGTCTGCATGTGAAGCTACATGGAGGATATACGCCTTTGACATACATTACAGAGAGCCATCAGTAGAAAGGTTAAGCTATCATCTAGAAGGCGAACAATCGATTATGTATGAGGACAACGATCGAATTGAAGACGTGCTGAACAAACCTTCTATTCATTCAACTAAATTTTTAGCTTGGATGGAAGCAAACAAGATTTATCCTGAGGCAAGAAATCTAACATACAACCAGTTTCCGACAAAGTTTACATGGAGAGATGATGAACACCGATGGACTCCCAGGAAACGGGGGTTCTCAATCGGCCGTGTGCACTTTGCTCCTCCAGGTTCGGGAGAAATTTTTTATCTAAGAACACTGCTCAATTATGTCAAAGGCCCAACTTCTTTTGATGACATTAAGACTGTGGATAATGTCAAATACGACTCTTTCAAGGAAGCTTGCTTGGCATTGGGTTTGTTAGAGGACGATACAGAATATATTAATGCTATAAATGAAGCAGGCCATTGGAGTTCAGGTACATTTATGCGGAAATTATTTGCAGCACTTATGGTTTCAGGACAGCTGACCAGACCTGAAGTGGTTTGGAATAAAACTTTGGAGACCCTCATAGATGACATTTTATACATACAAAGACAAGTGCTAGGTGCTCCACCTTTATACTCGATTTCATTTTCAATTCTGATCATCATTTGCATTCTATGACATGTTTGACTATTTTCTACCTATTATATCCATTCTAATTTCTAAATTATTAGTTTGATTTTTTAAATGTCAATACTTCTATTCTCTCAACAAAATTTATGATGCTCTCATATTCTTCAACCGTTGATTCTTCTCTATTCATGTACTTCAGTTTTCAATATTATTAAAATATTACCTTTTAATTAAAAAAAAAATTTGACGAAGACAAACCTTTTAATTAGTATTATGTGCAGAAATAATGCATTACTTCTTTTTTTTTTAAAGGGATATATTATGTGCTTTATTCTTAAGTTATCTATCATTCTCCATTTTACACTAATGAGTATATCAATATATATTCAAGGACACTTTTTATAAACTCTCTTTCTCATAAATGCAAAGTAAATAATGATAGATAAATGGAGCAAATTTACAATGAGAAGCTTCCTTTATACTCGATTTCATTTTCAATTTCTGCTGTGTGGTTCTTGATTTGTGCGACTGTATTGCAGATTTGGTGTTGACAGAAGAACAACTAAAGATATACGCATTGGTGGACATTGAGATGATCCTGCAGAGTGCCGGCAAGAGTTTGAAAGATATTACCGGTGGCAAATACATTCCATTTGGAGGCAAAGTTGTTGTATTCGGTGGAGATTTCAGACAGATATTACCGGTGATACCCAAAGGTACGAGACAGGAAGTTGTGCATGCGACAATTAATTCTTCGTACCTTTGGAACTACTGTGAGGTTCTTACATTAACAAAAAACATGAGGATTTTAAGAGGTGCATCAGATTTAGACATTGAAGCAAAGAGAATATTTTCTGAATGGGTTCTTGCTATAGGAGATGGTAGAATTGGGGAAGATAATGATCTGGATAAAACAATTGTTGTTCCGTCAGACTTGCTCATACAAAGCTTAGGTGACCCTCTTGCGTCTATTGTTCAAAGCACTTATCCAGATTTTCTTGAAAATTTGAGTGACATAACATACTTTCAAAATAGAGCTATATTAACGTCAAAGAACTCTATTGTTGAGAAAATAAACGAGTACATGTTGGACATGATGCCAGGCGAGGAAAAGGTGTATTTAAGTTATGATTCACCTGTTACACTAAATATTGCTGGTGATGCTATTGATGATGTTCACACTCCCGAATTCCTAAACACAATCGTTGCTTCAGGACTTCCTAACCACAAATTAAGATTAAAGGTTGGAGTACCGGTCATGTTGATAAGGAATTTAGACCTTCGGGCAGGATTATGCAATGGCACCAGGTTAATTATCACTAGGATGGGAAAATATGTTCTCGAGGCGAAGGTTATATCCGGAAGTGTTGTTGGTGACATAGTCTTTATACCCAGGTTATCTTTAGAGCCATCAGACGTGAGAATTCCTTTCAAGTTTAAAAGAAGGCAATTTCCTCTAACTATATCATTTGCAATGACTATTAACAAAAGTCAAGGTCAGTCGCTTAAAAGTGTTGGCGTGTATCTTCCGACATCTGTATTCTCTCATGGAAAACTGTATGTTGTTGTTTCAAGAGTTACTTCAAGAGAAGGTTTAAAAATATTGATCACTGATGAAGAGGGTGAAGACATTGATTTTACATCCAACGTCGTTTATGAGGAAGTATTTCGTAATATTTGATAAAAAAACAATCTTATGTAGGTGATTATTCGAGTACACTGACTATTTACTTATATTTTAGTGACCAATACAATATTATTTAACATGGTGTTAATTTATTTATTTTACTTTTACGCGTGTTAATTGTTAGCGGATATTTACCGGCTCATAATACCCGTGCGGCGCACGGGTAGGCGTTCTAGTTAATTTTGTTAAGTCTGCAGCAACTTAACCTAATTTTTTCCCTCTACTAATCCCTTGTTAGTGAAGTAAAATAATATCACAAGAAAGGAGGGTTTGAATTGTGATCTAATAAAATTACCAAATAAAAATTCTCAAGTATATACTTGGATTAGATTAGTGCGTTAGTTAATAAAATAATAATATTGTGAAGTGTGTGATATTTGTTTAAAGTAAAAGAGATAGAGAGAGAGAAAATCACACACGAGAAGTTATTCTGGTTCCCCCAATGTGGGTTAGTCCAGTCCCCACAATATTGTGAGATTATCCACTAGGTAGTTGAGTTAAAACTTAACCTCAACTCCTCTCTTTTTTTAGATCACTTACTTGATCTATACAATTTCTTTCTTTTCACCCATTGGGCTTTACACTAGTTTCACTCACTAGCTTTTAACAAACAACAATCACTAAACACTTTTAGTGATTCTTTTCAATATCTTTGCTTTTGATGTACAATGTTATTGCCTTTCTAAAGAACTCAAGTAAAAAGAGTTGTTGCTGGATTTTTGCTATTGTTCACAAATGAAAGAGTCTTTGAAGTATTCTTGATGCCTTAAAAATCAAGTATGATTGTATTTGCTTAATGACTTAATACCTTTCCTCTTTGCAAGCCCTTGTATTTATAGATGAATGGAGTCCCTTGCTATTGTAAATAAAACACGCTCCTGAGGGTAAAATAGGGAGATGAAAGTTTTGCCAACTCATCAAAGTGAGAAACTCTTGTGAAATTTTTTTTGGCAGATTGTTCTCGAAATTCTGAGAACGTTCTCAAAAATCTGTTTGCACATCTTGCAATAAAGTGAATAGTACTATGCAGAAATATGTTTGCTAGCTGGCCCAGAAGCTTGCTTTTGTTTGCTGTAAGCATTTCACACGCCTTGGAGGGAAAGAAACAAGTACAAAGAGATCTGACATTATCCCATACTTTTAGCTTGATGTGTTGTCTCTTTCTTATTGGCTTGGAACTTCATTCTTGATGTGTTGTCTAATTCTCATGGGTTCCATTTTGTTTTCTCATAGGATCTATATTTATTTATTTTCTCTTCATTCCTTTGAAGGTATATCATAATAAATATGTTCCTTTTGTAGCATAGAACTATTGATCCTTTTATTCTATATTTTCACAAAGATCGTTGACACATAAATTCTTCATAAACACCAAGATCTTCTATTTTGTCTTGCTTGAGCTGACTTAGTCGTGGCACATAGTGATGAGATTTGTTCTGAGAATGTTCTTGAAAATATTTGCTTGCTTTGCAACCTATCTTTAAAATCACTCAAGAACACATGTTAAATAACAAGTAATCTCAGAATTCGTTTAATATAATTTAAATGTTTTGTTATCATTAAAACAATTAAAAAAAGGGATTTTTGGAATTTATCTCAACAGTTAGGTTTGCAACAACTCTATCCTAAAATTTTGGCTCTAAATTTGCATAATATATGTTTTTCATTTCTCTCTCTAACAACCGTGAATATTTTTCAAAGCAAAAATTTAATAGATATCTTAATCCTTATCCTTATCCTTATTTATTAATTTTGTTAAGTCTGCGACAACTTAACCTAACTTTTTCCCTCTACTAATCCCTTATTTGGTTTGCAACAACTCTATCCTAAAATTTTGGCTCTAAATTTGCATCATATATGTTTTTCATTTCTCTCTCTAATAACCGTGAATATTTTTCAAAGCAAAAATTTAATAGATATCTTAATTCTTATCCTTATTATTTATTAATTTTATTAAGTCTGCAAAAACTTAACCTATTGTTTCTGTAGTTTTTTTTGACAAGTTGTTGTACACTTATTTAAACGTTTACAAACAGAATACCCTAATTTCCATGCAAACTCGGCTACCCTAAATAATTTATTAGGAACCATGAACTGCATTAATTTTTGATGTTTAACTATAAAAATAATAAATAAAATTGACCCGTGCAACAATATAATTTTGTATTCTTTTCATCTTTTTTCTTTATAATTTTTTTTATTATCATTTGATTGTAATATTGTATCTTTAATAATCTAATTTACGTTTATTGATCGACTCATGATCTTACGGGTTAAAGATTATTTATTGGTCTGTATTATAGTCGAGAAGACCCGTGCATCGCACGGGTAAAAAGTCTAGTTGTTAGAGATATTTTGCCAACCCTGCAACTTAGAGACAAAAGGGTAAATTGACCTTCAAATAAATTGTGTTATGCAAGTTAGATGATGTGAATCAATGAATATCTCTGATATTATTTTCAATACTTTGCAGGTTTCATTCAGGGTCGGCTCAACATGTGAAGAAGCCTAAAACAAATTTTATAATGAGGTCTTTTGAAATTAAAAAAATAAATAACATGATGCTTATTAAAAGCATAATAAATCAAATATTGTTGAATCCAAAATTTGACCTTAACACCGAAAGGATTTGATGCCTTAAATTTGACCAACTAAGATAAACAAATAGATTGTTAATATGTTATATTATATACTTATAGTTAAATTGATTTATTTTGAGGCCTTTTTTTAACCTAAAATTTTGAGGCCTAAGGTCCTTGCTTAGGTGGCTTGACTCTTAGGCCATCCCTGATTTTATCTTTTGAAGAGTCGACACTTTTTGCATGTATTTTTTGGAATATTTAGAAGCAGATGAATAATAAAGTTTGAAATGATATAGTTGATGTACATAATTATGTTTAAGAACGAGCGGCGTCACTCTTACATGAATGTCAAGCTCACAAGCAATTCATCTTATAGTCGAGGTAACTTATCAAAACCTATTAAATGGATAAAAACGATAGAAGGAATATTGAAATGCAACACCGATGCATCATTTCCCAATCAAGATAGTAAAGTAGACATATGAGTGGGAATTCAAGATGATACAAATGCTTTTGTATAAGCAAAAACAAAATGGTTTAAGCCAAAATGTGAAATACATATTGAAAAAGTATTAGACTTGATATCGACACAAATTAAATTTAGTGTTACTATCAATTTGTATAACTATATTGAGACAATTTTATATAAATTCTAATGTTGAGTTTGTATAGAGACAAACAAACGAGGTTGTTGTTGTTCATAAGTTAGCAAAAACGACCACGGTATAAACTAATTTGTAGATTTTGGTTGATTCACCAAGTGATATCAAGGGTTAATAGACTTTTACCCTCTGCTATTTGGTGGTCTTTTGGTTTACCCCATAGGAAGAAAAAAAACTTGCAGATTCCCCCTAGAAGATTCTTTGGTTTTGACCCCCGATGGCATGTGACTGGACAAATTAGCTTAGGTGGCGTGCTGATTATGTACCGATCAATGAGGTAGCACTTTGCTTTGCATTTTTTATTTCTTTTCCAATTTTTTTAATTCCATTTAAATTTCCTTTATTAAAAACTTAATTTTTAATGAAGGATTAAATAAGTTTTTCGTCCCTATAAATATAACGAATTTTGATTTTAGTCCCTGTAAAATTAAACTGAATGTTTTTATCCTTACAAAATTTTTTATTTTGTTTTTGGTCCTTAATGGATATAATTTTAACGTGTTTTTAACATTTTTTGAACATAATATGAATATATAAATGTCGAATATAATAAACGGACATAACATGGATACAATTTGAACATAAAAGAGTTATAATTTTGCCATTTATATGAACATAAAATGG
>Ga0228711_1002961_pt1 | contig 26344 bp, 14 predicted proteins | sample MedpolnodulmetaG_2_FD_177996 | JGI IMG/M metagenome (GOLD analysis project Ga0228711, IMG submission 177996) | Root nodule microbial communities from Medicago polymorpha collected in Santa Monica, California, United States - brown nodules | ecosystem: Host-associated > Plants > Roots > Nodule... | reverse complement strand
AAATGTATCAATTTATTCGTCCGTCCACATTGAACTTCAACCCAAAAGTACAAACACACAAAAGTTCACTAATGTAGAGTGTTTAGGTAGGGTTTTTTTTTTTTTTTTTTATCAATTTTTTTTTTTTTTTTTTTTTTTTTTATCAGTGAATGATATTTTTTTGAAAGAAAGTATCAATGACAAATATATTTGTCATGTGTTCTGATTATATTTATTACTGATTAATTTTTTTGTCCCTTTTTTGTATATCAATGACAAATATGTGTCTCACATTTTTTTTTTTATATTTATTAGTGACAAATATTTGTCTCTCTCTTTATGTATATTTGTCCCACATTTTTTATAATAATTAATGACAAACATTTACCTCACACTTTTTTATGTATCAAAGATAAATATTTGTCATATATTTCTTTTATGTAACAGTCACAAATATTTATCCAATATTGTTTTTAAACAAATTAGAAGTGAATAGAATTAAATGATGTTAACTATTTTTTCCCCATATAATGTGATTGTGTCCAAATATTTGTATTTGAGATTGTGACGATAGAAGATCTGCTCTCGAGAGATTGAGTAGTTCAATTAGTTTTTTTTTGATGTACTCATCATTCTTTTTTTTGATGTACTCATCAATTAGTTTGAATGTAAGGGAAAATGAAATGGAGGTAATGAGCTCAAATCCAGAAAAAACTAATCTAACGTCTAATTACTACTCCCTTCGTCCCATGATGAAGACCCAGCTGACCGTTACATATATATCAATACACAATTTTGACATTTAGTTTAGGTATTTATTTTTTTTACAGTTATCTATTAGCAAAAATTATGAAAAATTGACATTTTAAAAATATCCGTCGAGATAAATTCAACATCATAATTAGTAGAAAAATGTGATAAAAAATATATTAAATAAATAGTGCACATAATCAACTTGAGCCACTCATTGTGCTGGAACTTAGGAAGTAACAATTGTAAAATATGTTATCTCAACCGATTCTTCTATTTCTAGCCTCATCCAAATTCTCTTTATCAGTACTATTTTCTTTTTCCATTTTTGTGAAACAACAAGCATAGTTGTTTAAAAAAATACAAGCATAGTTGTTATAACCGTGCCTTTTTTCTGCAAACCCTAACCCTTGTAATTTGACATTTATCCTCATACCTTAACCAATTTTTAGTATATATATGAGAGCAAAATCAACACAAAGGGTGGACCGGAAAAAGAAAACAAAGGTGGTGAAAATGGAGAAGGGGGATAAAAGAAAAAATACATCATTCCTCTACATACACCATTCCACTCACTCCAACATTTATTCATCAAAAACTACAAAAACTTTTAACATAAAATCAATAGCAAACACATCCACCCGCCATTCAACCCCTAAAAACCTTTCAGCTTGTCACCATCGATGCACCCGTCACCACCACAACCACAAGGGTGGCCATGTACTCCCTTTCTTCCTCACATTTTTTTCTTTCTTTTATTTCCTATCTTCCATTTTTTGTTTTTGCTACAACACTCTCCTTGTCTCTCTATACAAAGTTGCGCTCCAACTCCCTCTTTTCCTCTCACACACATGGTAAATGTTTTGTTTTGTTTCGTTCATTAGGTTTTTATATTTATTTAATTTTCTCTACTTTACGTTACTATTTGTTTTGACACTTCTTTTTTATCATTATTATTATCATTATCATGTTTTAGTTAAGGATTAATTGTTGAAATGAGCTGCGTAAAGTATGTCAAATTAGGAAATAACCTTTGTAAAATAAAAAACACACATATTATGTTATTATAATTTGAGATTCTTTTTATTTTCATTCTCAAGCAAACTAGCCACATGAGAGGCACCGATATGTCATAGTATGTTATCAGGGTTGTTGCCATATGAATTTTTTTGATGATCTCTAGGTCATTTTTCTGGATTTTATGTCTACGGCAAAAAAAATTCCTGTCATATCATCAAATAAATCCGCATGGAAATAACCATATGATAATATTCTCTAACACGAAAGCACCTTCTGTGTGACAGAGTTGTTGGAGGATCAAAATAGAAACAATCTTAATTATAAGCTTAGAATTCGTGTTTTTAATTTTACAAAGACTATGTCTAAAAAGAAACAATCTTAATTATAAGCTTAGAATTTGTGTTTTTAATTTTATAGAGACTATGTCTAAACTTTGTGTATATTACATAAACTATTTCGATAATTAACCATCTATATATCTTTGAATAAGAAACTTGAACTATTCTTAGGCTTTTATTGTGGTGATGTGGCACTCTATAATGAGGTTTCTCTCCTCTCTTAAAACCTTGCAACACTCCACGATATCAATTAAATGTATAACCTCTCTTGAAACCTTGCAACTCTCCATATATCCAATTTAATATCTAATTATACTATACAATTCCTACCCAAAAAACTTATGCATTCAATATCTATTTATACCAATACAAATTATCACAAAAAATACCAATACAAATTTGTAAATGGATTTCATATGATACAACCTATTGTCCTTTTATGTTAATTTTTTTTGCCTTTGTAAGTTAAATAATAAATTAAAAGAATTAAAAGAGTTATTTTTTTTAGAAAAATTAACAGACTTGTTAGTTACATAAATTGATTAACTTATCTTTATTTACAAACTATTAACCACCTAAAAAATATATCTATCTATACTATTAGTAATACTAATCTTCCTTAAAAAAATACTACTATTCTCTCAATTAATTATTGAAAATGTTACTTATTCTTCCCATTCCATTTCACATTTGGGTTCATTTTTGTTTCAACTACTCTATTTCTATTCAATTAATTAATTACTAACCACCACTCACCCTTTCATTTTCCTCTCAATTAGTGACAACCCATGTTACTCATTAACCTTATCTCATTTCTTCATTCGTTTCATTTTTTGATCTTAGGTTTCACTTTCCTCTTTCAAACTTCATATATGTTTTCTTCTAATATTTTGTATTATGAAATGAATATCTAGATTGCATGTGCAGATTTTGTAAATAGATGAGTTTTGTTGAAAGTCCACTTCTTATATGAAATGTCATCTATACATTATAATTGAAGTTCTTACAATTATTTCTTTTATTTATTTTGTAATACGGTGAGTTTTATATTTATCATCTGATTTTTGCTTATCCATAGATTCACTCAGGTAAAATAGGATCTAATTTCACTCATTATCTCATCCCTTTTATTTACATTCATTGTCCATGATACATATTTATGTCCTCCTATCACTATTCTTTTATTGTAAAAAAATAACTCATGACTATATGATAAAATTTCTATTGTCTTTATGATCGATATTTTTTTATTCATTTTCTTTGATGTGTGAATGAACTTATTTGCGGTAAATACCAATGTGCATGTTTTGGAATTAGGTATCAAGATGCATGAGAAAGTTCTTCTTCAACAAAGTGTGTATTTTTATACACCTATTTAATTTTACATGCATTTTAATGTATAAACATATGAAATTATCTGCTTGATTGTTTTTACTGGTCTACTAATGTTTTTTGTCCGGCAAGAGTTGTTTTGGAATGTTGTCATAAGGTAATATCCATGTCTCTTATGATCGATATTTTTATTAATTTTCTTTGATCTGTGAACGAATATATTTGTGGTAAATACCAATGTGCATTTTTAGAACTTAGATATATATCAACACGTATAAGAGAAGGTTCATCTCCAATGAAGAGTGTATTTTTATGCACCTATTTATTTTTACATGAATTTTAATGTATACACGTATGAAATTATTTATTTAATTGATTTTATTGGTCTACTAATGTTTGTTATCCGACAAGAGTTGCTTTGGAATGTTGTGGTAAGGTAATATCCAAGTCTTATTTTCTATCCAATTATTTCTCCCATGCTTTTGGTGTCCATTTTTTTGAGAAATATTTTGGTGTTGATTTGAAGATGCATTATTTACATATGAGGTAAATTAAATAATGGATCTATAACTAATCAAATTATTTTTAATTAAAAAAATGTTTATTGTAAAAGGAATTAAGATTAATGCAATAGTACTAATTTTTCTTACTAAAAACTATGTTGTCATATAAAGTGTTTGAATCAAACATATGAAAAAGAAGCCATTTGATTTATTTAACGGTGTTATTTTTTTCAAAAACAACAATCCCATCGACTCAAGTTAGGATAAAATTTTAAAAATATCTAAATAAAATTCATAATTTTCTCTTAAAGCTAAAATTAGATTATAATACAAGGAAAACACAACAAAAGTATTAGGGATAAAATTGAAACCCAGAAGAAAAAAAGGAAATTAAAATAAGTTTTTAATTGTAATCCGTTATTATTTTCTTCAATAAAAACATATATGCCCTAAAAGAAACTATTGCATAAACTTACCCGAACTGAATAGTTGCACTTCTATTGATTTTTTTATACAGGTGAATGACACAATATCTTAGTTAAAATCAAATTTTATCAATCTCTTTATATTCTATATTCACTTGACGGGTAAAAATATCTAAAAATAATTTTAAAGTTATTTTTTAAATCAAATAAGAATTCAATACACTTACAAAAATTGCTATTTTTGACAAAAAAAATAATCAACCCGTGCGTACTGGTTATATAACTAGTTTAATTAATGAGCCAAAGCTCAACCTGTTTCACTTTCTAAAAATTTATATTTGACTACTTTGATTTGGTCACTACTCAAATCTTTCTCAAATCTCAAAACTTATAATTGATGATTACTTTAAATCCTAATGTTCAATAACAAATCCAAATCCAAAAGTTTTTTTTTTAAATACTATTCTATTGATCATTACAATATTTTTAATAGATCTAATAAACACAAGTTAGTGACTATGTCAAATCATTTTTTGGTTTAATCATTGCAAAAATCCTAAAGCCAATCACTACTTTGAATTTTCTTTTAGTTTGGTCATTACAATCTTTTATAACTAAAATATAAAATAATAAATAAAAGTAGCGAATGCGTCAAATTCACTTTTTATTTAATCGCTACCCAAATTTCAAAGTCGGTGACTACTTCGAGTTCTCTTTTGGTTTGGTCATTGCAAACTCACAAAGTCAATTCATAAGAATCAACTTATCACGTATAATATCACTTTCCCTCGTCAAACCATCTATATTTCTTTTATTAAATTTATCATAATAAATCATTTCTTAAGATCAATCAACAAACACATTTTTTACCCAAGAACTACGTAGCTTTGATTTCTCCATCACACTAGAAGATACGTAGAAGTAAGAGATCACTCTTGTCAAACACAATACATAAAAAAAAATTTGGTAATTAAAATTGTAAATATATTTACTCGGTAAATGACTTCCAGGATTTAAGCTAGGACTGAACCGCGATTGACAAAAAATTCCTTGAATTGCTTGTGGGGGTGTAGCCCTAAGCCAATAGGAATTCAAGAAATCTGAAGTTTTTTTTTTGGTAGTGAAGAAATCTGACGTTTAGCTACGGTTGATCCATGGCTAAAATTCTTGAAATATTTTCCCAAGTATTTTGGTTTACAATTTTGGCTATCGGAAAACTTAGCTCTAGTTATCTGATTTTTTTTTCTTTTTCAATTTCAACAAACTGTTATGTATTGGAAATACTTTGTGGGGGCAAAAGTCAAAAGGATAAAGGAGTAAAATTGTTTTTATTTTTTATAGTTTATCCTTTATTATAAAAGATAGACTTGATGAGCTGTCATGTTTGTCCTAATCCTTTACATTTTCCCCTCCTAAGCAAGTAATTATTGCTAATCTAATCTTTCAATAACATACTTAATCACAATCGTTGATTCAAACTCTATTTTCAAGCTCCTCATTTTCTCTCTCATACAGAAACGTACAATTGAAAACAATGTTAATCATCCTCATTTTCCCTCCCTAATACATAATTAATGTTAATCAATTCAGTTAACCACTCTTTTCATCTCAGCCGTAGATCTCATAACCTTTCATATATTAATGTTAATCAACTCAATCAACCACCCTCTACATCTCAATTAATGCATTTGGTGAAGAAAAAAGTAATGATATTTATGGAACTTAATGATATTTCATAAAGAATAAAAGGAAAATTACCACGTAGTTATTGCTAATCGAATTTAAATTTGTCTGTCATCCATGTACCAAGTCAAATTTCAAATATTTATGAAACTTAATGATTTTTCATTGTTAATAAAAGAAACTTATTGCTCATACGAAATAGAAGAGGTTAGTAATGTTAATCGAATAAAAGAAAAAAGTAATGATATTTATGGAACTTAATGATATTTCATAAAGAATAAAAGGAAAATTACCACGTAGTTATTGCTAATCGAATTTGAATTTGACTGTCATCCATGTACCAAGTCAAATTTCAAATATTTATGAAACTTAATGATGTTTCATTGTTAATAAAAGAAACTTATTGCTCATACGAAATAGAAGAGGTTAGTAATGCTAATCGAATAAAAGAAAAAAGTAATGATATTTATGGAACTTAATAATACTTCATGAAGAATAAAAGAAAAATTACCACGTAGTTATTGCTAATCGAATTTGAATTGACTGTCATCCATCTAACAAGTCAAATTTCAAATATTTATGAAAGTTAATGATATTTCATTGTGAATAAAAGAAACTTATTGCTCACTATTGCTAATCAAAAATTCAGGTCATGAATAGATGGTAAAGTACTAAATCAATGTCCACGCCAAAATATCAACTAATGGTATGTATGATTGACACTAACAGCCTTTGGAATTGGAAACGTTATAATGCATTACAAAACATTATGCAGTAATTGCTTTTATGGCTGCAATGAATAGTAATTATTACCAATGGAAGACTATGGTCATTCACATTTAAAACTTCCAAATTCAACTTACCAGTTTCCTATATAAATACCACTTAATTGTGAGAATAAAACTATTATATTCTTTTAGCAAAAATAATTGTTTCTTTCACTTGCTTCCACTACATCGTATCCTTAAAATATGATTTATCCTCCGGCTCAATGCATTGTTATATCCTTAAAACGTGTTTTAGGTGGGTGTTTTCTTTCTTCTTTTCTTAAACCTGAAAACTTGCATTTGTTGATGCTTGAAAATAAGTATCACTCCAACCAATGTAGCGGGTGGTTTCACATAAATCCTTGAAAATAGCCACCACTCCAATCATCGTGGGTGCATTTTCATTAAGAACAATTCACTTTCAAATTCTCATTCTCTTCTTATAAATTCACCATAAATTCTAGATCCAACAACCCCTCAGAGAAAAATGCTTTTGCTTGATGACAAGGTAATATATTTAAATAAACAAATAAATAGTAATTTCTTGGTACATAGTAATTTCTTGGTACAATAATTTTCTCCTATTAGTTGTAATTGTATCTCAATAAACCTTTGGTTATATATGTTAAGATTATTACTTTAAAGTTGTTCAAAAAAAAATTATCACTTTAAAGTTAAGTGTTACACCATAAAGCCATAAAGAAATTAAGTCATGTGTTAATTTTCTTCCGATTTTCATTTACATGTATTTTTAAGGTTTAATGACTATAGTCACATTTGAAGTTATTTGCTTCTAATGGAATGTTAATGAGATTGTGTGACCAATTTATAAGAAAATATCCATACATCGAGTACTCACGTATATCATCATGTAGACTCAATATATATATATATATATTGTGTCTTTGAGCCTATCAAGTTTATTGGTTTATCCTATTTTCATGTGTATTGGCATATTTGTAGTTTAATTCCTTGTGGTTGTTCCTTGAACACGGGGTCTAGTGACCAATTATGTATTTTTTTCATGCCAAACAATTATGATACTAATATTATGATAAATGTTACATATGTTATTCACATCAAATTAAGAAAGAGGGATTTAGTGAATAGAGAAAGTTAATCTTTAAAATGATTGAACTTGTAATTTTAATGAAATAACATTTTTAACGTCGTTCACATTTTATAAATAATTTTATCATATGCAAACCAAAGAATGAAGCAGTTAAAGATAATGTGGTTGACAATGCAACAACAAAACAAAGATATATGATCACCAAATAACGAATCTCAATTCATAGCTTTATCGGAAGAAGATAAAAAAAAGTAATATTCAAATTATTCTTACAAGAACGATGTGAAAATATATCAAGGAAGAGTTGAAAGCTAAATTTAACAAGGATTGCACCATGGAACAATTCAAGAACACATCCAATATGTTGAAAGCAAAATGACAATATTTTACTTATTTGATTAAAATGGAGACTGAATAAGGGTTCATCCACAAGACAAATTAATGCCTTAGATGACGAGTGGAAGAGCTATGTGTATTGTCCTATGGATGAATTATACCATATTCCAAACTCCATTTTAATTGAATTAGTAAATTTTTTCATTTAGCTCTTAACAAATTGAAATTGTTCCATGTTGTAATGCTTGGTTAAATTTAGTTTTCAACTCTTCTTTGATACGTTCCCACAGCTTTCTTGTAAGAGTAGTTGTTTGACTTTTTTTTTTAACAACAAATTTTATTAAAAACTTGATCTTTGTACAAGATGAACCAAGACTGAGACCAGTATTTGAGAATACAAAACAAAGATGCCTTTGTTTTGTAATCTTTGTCTCTGTTCGTCTTGTACATGGATCAAGTTTTTAATAATTTTTTTTAAAATTTTTTCTTTAGATAACGCTTTGAAATGAGATTTATTATTTATTTATTTTTTTGGTTGCTTTCTCAACAACATCATCTCCAACCGCTTCATTCTTGGTTTCCATATGATAAAGCTAGCTTAAAACTGTGAACGATTTTAGAAGATATTGTTTCATTAAATTACAAGTTCAATTCATTTTCAATATTTAGGAGTTATCTTTTCCTCTAACTATAAATTTAATACATAATATAGATGGTATCCTAGCATAGAAAAGAGATCAAAGGAAGAGAGCGGACATGATCAATAGTACTAAAAGTATACAGGAAAGAGAGAAGGCAGAATTGGACAAATAGCAGCTTTTCTATTAACTTTCTATATTCACTGAAACCCTCTATCTTAATTTGATGAATAATATATGTAACCTTTATCATAACATTAGTATCGCAACACAAGAACTTAAACTACAAATATGCCTATGAGTGAGTACACATGGAAATTGGATGAACAAATAAACTTGAGAGACTCAACCGAACAATATGTATATATGACAGAGTTAGTTTTAATTTGCAACTTGATTTGGGGTAGAAAATAACCCAACCCCTATGGATCATTTGACCTTTTGCTTCTTCAAAAGCCAACATGTAAGACTTGGTCTACATAAATTTCTATAATCTCTTTATGTAAAAACATCTTTCTCCCATGAATAAAATTATATATATTGTAAACTATCAATTAACACATTCACCATTTGCAGAGCTACTAAAATCTGTTTTTACGTTTTTTTTTGTTAAAAAGGAAAATTTCTTAAAAAAAATGCAATTAAGGAAAATCACAAAGGATTTAAGTTTTGTTCTAACAAAAATTGTAATGAAAAATTATTGACATTTTTAATTTTCAGGAAATTGAAGTTCAATTGAAAAAAACTCATCGCATTTAGTGGCTTGAGGTGTTCTTTTTGAGAATCAATTTCACTAACCATAAAAAATACTACAAGTTAGGAATTAAAATACAAGAACAACTATTATTTTATGACTTTTGGTTATGCTCGTAATAAATGTTTTGAAGGGATCGTGATACCTGTTACAAGCATTATTTTCATACCCACCACAATCCTAGATGAGTAGCAAAGTGTAAGATCTGTAAAAAAACAAAAAAAACGTGTTAATTGAAATCTAAGTAATTCAATGTCCTTTTCCAATTTCTTTTTTCAAAATTAATGTTGATGTTTGCCATTTCGATCAAAAGAAGATGGGTGATTTGAGACAACCGAGGGTAGATAGCAGCGGTCGATAATATGAGAGACGTCAAATTTTGATGATGCCAATATGATTAAGGTGATAAATTTGAAATTCCGAGATATGGTTTGACAAGGACAATGTGCTTGAAATTGTGATTTTTGAGGGTGGAGGCGCATGTCTTGCAATTTTACCCTAGATCACACATGAGGCAGAGATCTCAAATTTCAATCATGCAAACATGGTTGAGGTGATAGATCTAAAGCTCGAGATATGGTTTGACAAGGGCAATGTACTTAAAAATGTGATAATCAAGTCCGATCCGTTGTCGGCGCTGGAGGCGAATGTCTCGCAATTGTGCCCTAGATCTCATACGAGGTTAAGAGTGGAACATTGCCTTAACCCTTTAGGTTTTTCCTCTTATATTATGTTAAGTTTGTCGGTGTGAGTAGATAAATGAATCTTTTGACCGATTTATTTTTCGGGCCTTACCCTTATTGAACCCAACAAGGTCTGTAAGACGCTTCCCTGATTTACTTTTTCCACCCTGTGTTTCTCACACTTCTTATTTATGTATTCTTACGAAAATATCATTTGTTCGAATTATATAATCCGAAATATACTTATATATAAACAACAATAAGAATCCATTCCATTTAAGCACTTGCAAATTTCGATTTTAAATACAATCAAACAACATAGTAAAACTGATAAAATGGGTTTAACCGGAGAATTTTGGATTTTGAGGGGCGAAATCCTGTAAGAAGTTCCTTAAATGAGAGTCTTGCTCTTTGATTTTTTTTCTTGATTTTCTAGGCAAATTTCGAAGTGATCCGATCAAGTAGCTTGAAAACCGGATTTTCGTTTACCACACTATTGGAACAGCTAACAACGACTTAAAACAAAATTATGGGGTTAGAATGATTAGTATGATTCTTAAACTAACTATTCCTGTCACAAATAGAATCAGTATTTGTGTTGATACAATTCAAATCATATAATCCGAACTTGTTTTCCCTTGAATTTTTGACACAAGAGGAGTTATAAGGGTAGTTTGGATTTTACAATCCAAAAAAAAAAGGAACGCCTTTGTATTATAAAATCCAAACCACTTACTTATCCGAAAAAACTTAATTTTCGATTATATAATTCGATAAAACACAAAAACATTTTCGACTAAACTAGGGAGCACAAGAAATACACCGTGCGAGAAAAGCAAGTACCTATAGATTTTTGTTGAATGAAAGCAATATTTTTGTTGACTCATCTCTTAATCAGAGGTAATTTTATATGAACTTATCATTATATGATATGATATGATTGAGTACCTCTCTTAAACCAAGTTCAATTATCGATTCAATTATAATGACATAGTACTTTCCATTAGATCCAACCTTCCATTTAGTGAATTAAAATAAATTCTATCTTTCAAGAAAAACAAATAATGGTAATGGCCTATAGTTGATTGATGTGATACATCTTTGATCTATCCCTTTACTTTAATATGCCTTTATTTATAAACCACTATTTTCACCCTCTTTATGGACCGACTTTCCACTCTCACCACCTATTCCTGAAATGTCCATTAAAGCATAATGCTAACAAACAAAAAAGTAGCAAAGTCAAAAACCCTCAACCATGACAGAATAATAATGATTAATGAGGTAAAAATCGTGGTCCTATATTCTACTGTAAAAACAAAAAACACTATATAATAATCCTTAAACCTTGGTTTCTCCGTCTTTCTTGGAGAAAACCTATTCCATGTTGTTCACCAACATAGCAAACTTTATCCACACACACTCTTTATACTTTTATTATTGCTTAATCAATTAATTAATGAATTGATCACAATTACCAATTATGTTTATAACTCTTTCATTCATTTCATTATTTTCATTTGAGTTTGAGTTCTTCTTCAATGGCAATTCCTTCTTCAATCTCTGATCCATTTGCTTCAAAGTTTCTACCTTTATCTTCTTCCAGTTATAACCCATCAAGGGTATGCATTCATTCCTCTGTTTTTACTCTGTTTTCTTATTTATATGTTAATTTTGTTAATGAGCTAATTAAAGTGACATTGTTGTGACAGATCTCTGTTCCTGCGCAAATTACGGCTAAAATTGAGCAGACCCATTTGACGGCATTAAGGTGTGTGCCCAAACTTTTGTTCTTTTTTGTTTCATTGCTGTTGAATTTGCTTACTTTATGTTAATTGAGGTGTTTTTGGTGGTTATTAAGTTTGAATCTTCACCGGACCGACGACCAATCCTGAAGAATCTTCATAATTGGTCGTCGGTCTGGACGGTATGGATACCGAGTTTTAAAAAAAAGTTCGAATCTTCATGAAACAGTTGAGATTTTGATAATTGCATACTGATATTGTAATTCAGGCTAGTCCTATGGTGCACAAGTGAGATAGGTGTTGCACCACACGCAAGTTTGTTTTTCATCATTGGATCAATAAGTCTCGCCATATCTCACTTGATCCAAGGCTGAGACTTATTGATCCAATGGTGAAAAACAAATTTTTGCATGGCATAACACTATCTTACTTGTGTGCCATAGAATTAACTTGTAATTTAATTGTTTGATAACTTCAAATCTATTAAGTACTATTCTATAAATGAGAGTGATGAATATTTTTGTGATCAAATCAAATAGTGTCTGTGGCTGTGGTTTTCATTCTTTGTGATCTAAATGTGCTGGCACTGTTGTTCAATAAAAAAATGTGTTGGCACTGGTTTTAATATTTGATTAATTTCCATTTTTTGCATCTATTCTTTTAAAGTAAGAAATAGGAACATTTAATTGAATTAGGCTTATTGAAAGGAAATAATACATCGAAATCTCTTTTTTTCTGTGGCTTCTGCCTTCTAAACAATGTTCTAATGTTTTCAGTCGAAGTCAGTGTTCTTCTTTAAAGGCTTCTATGGGATCTCCAGGATATACTCAGCAACTTAATAACAGCAAGTTAGAGACTTTAGCTGAAGTTAAAGACGGACGCGATGATATATTTAATGACCTGAAGGATAGATTTTTAAGTTTTAAGAAGAATGTATACATGTAAGCTTCAGAAAATCCATGGTCAGAAACATTATTTTCTCGTGTCTGAATTAAAGAAGCAACTTAATTAATGTTAGTTCTGTTTTATTGTCAGGGAAAACCCTGAACAGTTTGAAAGTCTTGCCAAGGTTCAAAATCCAAAGGTAATTGTTTAGTCTTTCTCTCTATTATCCACCTTCTGGCTAAGCCTTTCGCTGTTTGTTGATTTATGGTTTGTTGCTTATTCCTTTAAGTTCATTCTTCAATTTTGTACTAAAAATTACAGAAATTAGTATTCTATGCTAACTTTTCCAAGAACAGTTCATGGTTATTGCCTGTGCAGATTCCAGGGTATGCCCCTCCAATATTTTGGGATTTCAACCAGGAGATGCGTTCACAATCCGCAATGTTGCTAATTTGGTTCCTACCTTTGAGGTATAGGCCTTGTTTGAATAAACAACTTCGTTAAATGTTCATAGCATAAACAATTATTTTATAACCGCTTATATAAGTTATTTCTATAACAAAAGATAAAATAAAGTGAAACTATTTTCATATTGAACTGTTTTCTTCTAATTCTCTTTTCCTGATACAGAGTGGACCCTCAGAAACAAATGCTGCATTAGAATTTGCAGTAAACACTCTTCTGGTAAGAATTTGTTTTACCGACATAGTGCAAGGCATGATTTATCTTCTTTATAATGCTTCTATTCATTTATCTGTTACAATTATAAAAGAATATTGGTTACAATAACAGCAAATCTCATGATAACTACAACAATTTCTATAGAAAGGTGGAATTTAATGAGCGGAGTATGAAAAATTAAGCTTGAGGGATTTTTTTTCTTCGTTTGAGCATTATTATGTATATTGTAAAATGCTAATTAACCATAGGCACAAGTGAAATCAACCAATAAGATAAGGTCATGACATAACTACTAAAAGTTAGTGCTATCAAGAAATGTTTGTACAACATTTTAGTGTAAAATACTCTATTAGCTTTCTTAATAGTGGTCAGAAAACTGCAAGATTTGTACATCTTGTTAAGGACAGACATTTTTTTTCCTGCAGGTTGAGAACATCTTAGTCGTTGGCCACAGCTGCTGTGGGGGTATACGTGCCCTTATGGGCATGCAAGATGATGGCGGTACAAGGTACTTAATTATAGTTATCGGTTTTCCTTTTCTTTCTTTGGTATAAATGTTCTATACACTTATCAATTGAATATTTCCTTTTTCTGTGTAGCTTTATCAAAAGTTGGGTTATTCATGGAAAAAATGCAAGAGTGAAAACCAAGGCTTCTGCTTCCAACCTCGACTTTGATCGCCAGTGTACGCATTGTGAGAAGGTGATATTTTATATGTTTAGATATTTGAATGTATAAATTCACTGTTGAGGTTTTGAAAAATTGAATGATATGAACTAGTAGGAGTCATACCAATGTTAATCCAGTAAGAACTTGATTATGTGAATACTTTCACGACTTTAATGCTTTAAATTGTTTTTATATTACAGGAATCAATTAACCATTCCTTAGTAAACCTACTTAGTTACCCTTGGATCAAAGAAAAGGTGGAGAATGAAGAACTCTCTATTCATGGTGGTTACTATGACTTTGTTAATTGTTCGTTTGAGAAATGGACATTGGACTATAGGGGAACCAAGCTGGAGGAAAATGGCAGAATTGCTACAAAAAATAAAGTATTTTGGTCCTGAGTTTTTACTTCTATTTTCCTGATCAACGTACCAATTCGCGTGTCTAAAATTTATACCTTTGGGACTAAAAGCATAGATTGAATAATGTTTTTTTGTACAATAATTACAAAATATTGTAACTTAAGTTATTTGAGCAAACCCCAACCATTTCACGTGTCTGTAGATTTGTACTTTATGAATAATGTACAACAGATATTTTAGTCCGTGATGAAAAATTTCTTTTTCATATTCTACTGATTCCATCAGGTAGGATTTTGCTATCTATCTATTTACTATATGATTCCTTTCTTGCAATTTTTTTCCTTTCTGTTTTCTTTCACCCATAAACTCGAGACATTGAGTTCAAGCTGGCTCAACCTTCTGACACATGACACTACATGCGGAGATGAGAGCATGGAATCAGCTGCAAACTCAAAGGTATCTCAACAATGCCAGTTAGCTTAAAAATGTTAGTTAAGGAACGGTTAGCGGCACACACACACGCACACACACACACACACCTTTACCATGCACATGATGGATGACAGAATATAATTTCTTTTTATCTCTACGAGTTCCTTCTTTGTTTCACAAGAGCTCTGCTTTACACAGGTCTTATGTATATGGTGAGAAACTGTTAGGAACCTTTCTTTTGGTATATTGAAAGAATTTCCTAAACTGGGAAGAAGTGAATAAACAAAAGAATGGTTCTAACTAGAATACAGATTGATCAACAAAATTGAGAAAAGAAGAGTTCTTTGAATATCTTTCTATTACTATCAATTGAATGGGGATAATAAGGATTGAAAGAGAAGATACATAAGGTTTATAATGAAGATGATGACCTTGCACTTGAGGCTTTTTTTCTGAGTCCTAACAGAAACTCAGATTTCTGGTTGAAGTTATGAGTTCATAATAGTGCAAAGATCTAACCTGAAATCTGGCAAGCTCATACTGTCTGTCCAAATGAGAGTCCAACTATAGTTGTTGTGCTGGAAAAATTGGCCAGCCCAAATAAGCTTGATAAAATGCAGGGTTTAGGCTAAAAAATCAGTCCAAATTACTCCCAAATTTTATGGCCTGGCTGTAGGCTGCACAAAGGGAGGCAACAAGGAAATGCTTAACATGAACCTAGAACTATGCTCTATCTGCAATATCTTTGCTTTTATAATTGCTCATAATTGTCGATTCCTGTATTCATTTGTCTAGTGGTTTGTTTCTTGACGCCATATCTACATAACAATTCTGAGACAAGTAGTTGCAGAGAATATTTTTAGGCAGTAAGCATTTATGTGATGTCCTTATTACAGTAAAAATGTGAGCTTAACCTTACTACTAACAGAAAGCACCAAGCGCGCGCGTGTATCATGCAGTATGTAAAAGGAAGTGAAACCAACCACATATTAACGTGAAAATCTAAAAGCCTAGTACAAAACATATACAGATTGCATTATTTTATTTAAGTGAGGAAACAAAAGGATTGATGTATTTTATTAGATATGGTTTAGATACGGCAAACAATTTTTGCTAAATCATACACGGCATTGGTTCCTTAAATTTTATAGCAACATCCTGATGTGTTTTATGACAGAACAATGTACTCCTGGGTAACATGTAGTCTACCTATGACAGAAATTACAATATGACTGTTTCTCTGCAGTTGTTTTTACTTTTAAAATTTATTAAAACTATATATGCCGACCGTGTCCGACAAGCCCGCAACAGGTAGGGTTTTTCTAACTTTATATGTTTCCTTTCATATTTTTCCCTAATTTTTTTCATGAGCATGAGCTTTGAGCTTGCTCAACCTGCTGACACATGACAGTACATGTGGGGATGAGAGCATGGAATCAGCCGCAACTCCAGACATCTCAACAGCACCAATTAGCTTAACAATGTTAGTTCATGAACTGTTACCGATTAAGCCACCATTCATGCGCTTTCATCAGCTTGTACATATGAGTGCATGACTTTACATTGCACTAGATAGGTGGACGGGTAGGGCTTCTTTTCATCTCTATGAGCTCATACTTTGTGTCCTTAGGTAATATTAGAGCTCTTCTGTGCATTGGTCTTATCTCTATGGTGACAAACTATAATTCTAGTGGAAGTTCTGACTTTAGAATAGTGCAAAAAAAAGGTATAACATCAACTCTGGCATGCTCATACTATTTCCAAACGAGAGTCTAACTGGTTGCTGTAAAACTATTATTTGACTGTTATGAGTTATTGGATATTTTACTAAATTCAAAGCCTTGTGGGAATAATTGGAATCACTATAGACCAATTCTATAATGCATGTGTGGAGTACCATGTGCATATTTAGCCATGAGCTACTCACAGCTGTTTCGTCATCAAGATGGAATTAAATGAACAATTCGTTAGGGTGTATTCCCAGATATAACTAGTTGAGTCACTCCCGGCTCCTGCCATTTGATGGCTCTTCAATAGGAACAACAAAACGTCTGCAGAATTTCAGATGAACCGAAAGTCTTGCTCAATGCAGCTGAAAATTTGGTGATGATCATAGTTCTTTGAAGGAATCTGATGCCTCAAGTCAACCCATCTTTACTCAGGAGCACTATGTCAGATTGTTAAAACTGATTCAGCATGCATCAGTGGATTCATCCAGTTAGCCTCACTGTCACAACTCTAATTGATGAAAACGGCAACAAAGTGACTCAAACTTGATTCTGCCTTGCATGACATCTATGATTTGGTTCCTCTATGGTTTGGTTCACTTCATAAATAAGGATAGATCCATTGTAAATTAAACTCCAAAGTGGAAACACTATTACAACAAATTTTGTTGGAATAATGGAACTTTCTCAGTCACATATGTTTAGTTTCTGCCACAATTTACCTTTACTATTGTGTGTATATATATATCCAAACCTGACATAATTTTTCAACTGCACACTAACTTTTTGTTATGTTTGTTGCACTATTCAGAAGCTGAGCCACCCGAAGACGATTGGTTTGGCCAAACAACTTCCCTTTACATCTCATATTCCACCATCTCACTTATGAAGAACTGGCATAGATCCATTTGGACAAAAATGATCTTCCACCAAAGCCTTAGCAGCAAAATAATTGCCAATGCTTGTGAAACTTACAAACAGATAACAGTCATGTACTCTTAAAAATATAAAGCTTGAGGTTAACCTGTTTTAGTCTTCTTCCAAAGCTCTGAACTCCTATATAGGTGCTACATGACTTGAGTCTGTATGCAAAATGTAGCGATCTGATATCAGCCAGGAGTTATCTTCTGCAGTATGGCAAAAGATGTTATCACATAAAATGCTATTTTGACATGGTAAGCAAAACTAAAGTTCTTCCTGAAGTTTCTCAATTGACCAAGTTAATTCATTAAATTTGTTTCTGATTCGTTGCTTTGTCTTCATACTAACGATGCAAGTTCTGTAATTTTGTGCTTCATATAGCACTCATAATTTTATTATCATTTTAATCTTGTAGCTACATGCACACATAACCCAGCTACTATACTACTTAATCTAGTATTTTGTTCTAGTCCTGTTTAATACCTGAAACTATATGCTATTCTATTCAAATGTTTATGTAATTTCATCATCCTAATTTGAGGTCACTAGTTATCATGACTGATTTCCCAAAATTTTAAGAACCATAGCCATACATGAATAAGTGTGTCATTTCAGCAAAAAAGCTTCACTAATACAACAAGTTGATGTTAGGTACAGGAGGCTTTGAGGACTGAAATTTATTTCTTCTAATCAATGTAAACTATTGGTGATGGAAATCAAATCAAATATTTACCTCACGTAAGAATATTTATGTGATGGTTGATGCTAACTGCAATAGTATAATTAATAAGAATGACATCTAATTTGTATGAACTAACATCATATACTATTAATTATATAACTTAACTATGAATAAAACACAGTTAAACCGTAGTTGTGTTCGTATGTTTCAATGATACTTGTCACTTCATCTACAGACAACAAAAAACACAGTTAAACTTAGACCACGTGTCAACCTCTCTATCCACGACATGTCAATTAATAGGAATGACATCTAATTTGAATGAACTAACATTATATACTATTAATTATATTACTTAACTATCAATAAAACACAGTTAAACTGTAGTCGTGTTCGTGTGTTTCAATGGTACTTGTCACTTCACCTACAAACAAAAAAAAACACAGTTAAACTTAGACCATGTGTCAACCTCTTCATCCGCGACATTTTAGTTTTATGGAATTTTTTTTGTCGTTATATATTTTTTGAAACTCAGTATTTGATTCTAAAGTCCGATTGATTTAAAGAGGGAATCAATCGCACCGTTAGGTATCTTAACACAAATTCTCTCATCTAGTTATGTTTCTTAATTAAATATACTAAACTACCAATTATTTTAAGGAAAACATGAAATCTCTTGTTATACAAGATCTTATCACATAGTATAAAATTGAAAAGTAATTAATAGTAAATGTACTTGGTCAACAAATGCAGCTATGGATAGAAGAGAGTCTGATAGGCTGGTTTACATGTGGTTCTATGTAAGTTTAAAATATTTATCATGATAATAACTTGTACACAGGCCACATAGTGAATTTGTCCATAACGGGACAACTCATCTTACCTTATTCTTGTGGTTTTTACATACCAGCTTCATTCTGTTATCCTTGCCTCTAATATGACAAAAGATTTCACGTGTAAAAGAGATACTATAGCCAAACATGTTCTTATCTCTATTGGCTTATTGTTACCAGCTGGCCTAAGTTTTTAAGGTATAAGTTCATTGTTGATGTTAGAGGTTCATCCTCTATCAATTCAGTTTTCCATTCCTCCACTCAAGTGCTTACACTTCAATGTAAACAATTTGATAAAAACAAATGACATTAATAGTTGTAAGATGGGCACCACTTGCTTCAATCACATGCCTAAAATTGAAAATATTAGCTGGGTATGTTGGAATCTTGTGTGTGATTATATGACGATGAAAATTAATTTTGATTAAAACTCAATTATTGTTTTTTGAGGAGAACTGAATTATTGTTAAATAATTTATGTTTGAATACATTTATTTAAAATTGAGTTGAACAAATATTTAAGCCAAAAACTAAATTTACAGAAAAAAACTTCAATCAGTTTCAAGTTAAATCTATTCTAGAAGAAAAAACATTTCTTTCTGAGTACACAAAAACATATATGAAAATAAATTTTATGGGCATAAAATCACTGTCTCTCAAAAGTGAAACTAAACATGGATGTTATTTCACCACCAAAAGAAAAAACGTGCATGTTTTTTTTTTTGAGTAACATGCATGTTATTTAGCTTTATTGAATTTTTAAATAAATAAATGAATGATATAAAAGCAAAAAAAATATTAACAAAAAAATTGCCGTTAATATAAGATTTTTTTTCTTCCATATGTATATATATAGAGAAATATAAAAACCCTTCTTATGTTAAAAATGAAAAGGTAATTTGACTATGAAGAAAAATATTTTTAAAGAGACAGAGAAATATAAAATTCCTTCTTATAATTTTGATCATGCCTATTCTTAAAAATATCTAAATTATTTATATCAAAATCAATTGTTTTTTATAGGTAGCCGAAGTGGTAAACGCCACTGAAACTCACATTGTAAAGTCCTACGTTCGAATTCGAGTGAAGATGTCCAATCTAACAATATCGGCATTGTCAGTTGAATTATGTTTTATGAACAAAAACATTTTTATTTTAATCTATAATAAAACAAGCCAATTTGATCAATGAAATCATTGCTTCATAATTCTTACTTAATTATTTTCTTGTTGTAAGAAGATTTCTCTTGAGGAATTATTGTAATATATTCGTTCCCTTAAAATATTGTCATGCGACAAGAAAAGGAATCCCCTTAAAATATTTTCTTGCTTCAGAATGTTGGATTCATCTTTGCTCCATACTTGAAAAGGAAAACCTCCATAGATTGAAAGGCGGTGGCTTGTTTAAACTACAGAAGAAGCAATTTAATCTGATTTTAATATAGGAAGGAACATCAAGACCTTATTATAATGACAATCCACAATAATTATTAATTATATGCTGTAGCTTTATGAAAAATATTTTCCTCAATAGTTCATATATATTTTTGGTCTATAAAGGAAGTGGTAAACATCAACAGAACTTTCACACATACAATTGAGAGATTTCAGATTTAAATTAAATCTAGATGAATATGTCCGACAATTTCAATATTATTATCAGTTAAATTACTTTTTACGTATTTTAATAGTCCATTTTAAATAACAAGGTGATGTGGTGATGGTAGTTGCACTTGATTTTGGACTTGTCTAAAGTTGGGACCCAAACAAATGATATTAAAAGTGTGAGTTAGACTATTATACAAGGTTTTAAGTCGGCATATGAGGTCGGGTCACAATATATGACAGTATTACAAAAAATTGCAATTACATGTGAACACAATCCGGAGATATTTTTCCCTCCTTTGATCTAAATTAGTGGTTTTTATACCGATCAAGTTATTATTTCATGTTTTTTATTTAGTCGTTTTAAAATGTTGTTGTTTGATTTTCTGCCTTAGTTTAGTGTTTGTTTGCTTTTCCATTTTAACGTGGTATTTGTTTAGTTTAGAACAACATATTAGCTTCGACCAATTACTAATTCAATTAATGATTATGTTGTCAGTATTGGAGATTCAAAGACATTGTGACTTTGTTCGCAAATTCATCATTTTTATTTATTTAGCGATTTTAAATTTGTATTTGTATATGATATACTTTTTCTATTAAAATGAAAGGATATATTTTTTTTAGAAAAAAAAAATGTATTCAATACATCAATTGGTCACTAAGACATACATAGTCTTTACATACAGAGAGAGAGAGAAAATGAAAGAAAAATAATAATTTGTAACCATTCAACAAAACGTTCTTGCAAAAGTTAACAATATTAATGAATTATATTTACATTAACATAATGTATATATAAGAAATGAAACTAATTATATATTCAAGACATGTTTGATTTTACCTTAGAAAATTCCCAAACCATACAATATCAATCCTCAGAGTCATATGATACACAAATTTGTCTATAAAAGCCCACAACACACATAGACCATTACCTCAACTCAAGCATACCACAACTATTAGTGAAGACTAATATTAAGCTTTCTAGCTCCAAACAAAAAAATGGCTTCCATCAATTTCTGGTCATTCATTTTATCACTTCTACTCATAACATTTTCATCAATGACAAGCATTGAAGGGGCACGTAACCTTGTTGAGTTGCCAACACTACCTAATCTGCCAGTGCCATTGCCAATACAGCCACAATTGCCAACACTTCCAAACTTAGGTGCTCCAATAATCCCTAATGTACCAACTTTGCCTCAAGTACCAAATGTACCTCAAATTCCTCAGATTCCTGGTGTGCCAACTGTGCCTCAAATTCCTCAGATTCCTGGTGTGCCTAAACCATAAGCACCTAAAGTTCATGAATTCCAGTAACCTGCTGTTTATGTGTTTGTTAAAATTTGTTCATGCTATTTGAGGATGTTTCTGTTGGGGGGTTCATTTGTACTTTATGACTATGCTGTGTTCAATTTTTACGTTGTTTGGGTATGTTTTTTTACTACAACATATTGTAGACTGTGATTTGTATCAGTCGATTAATTTGAGCTATTGTTTATTATTATATATTCAATTTCATATATCTTTTCTCATCATCTTAGAGTAGATATTTATTTTGTTCTTCCAAATTAGAGATATATTCATCACATTGGTCCGTTATTTAGCGAACAAACTGACAATATTTTAGAAACTAGGGTTGGAAGATAACATTTCACTAAATGCGGTCAGTCAAGTTATTCAACGGAGATTAATCATCAACAACGTCGTTAGACACATCGTATCAACATGGTTACTAACAAAAATAGTCATTAACTTTTACAAATTAGTAATTTTGTTCTTAAAGTTGTAACACTCCAATATTTTTTTTTTGTTAAATCCAATTGCTCGAAGGCATGGTGTGTCCCATTAAATGAACACGTAACACTTGATGTGGACTCAACAACATCACTCCCACGTCTCGATATCACTTGCGTGAATTTTTATTGGATTTTAATTAGGGTAAAAAAATTGGGAACATAACTTCTAACCTTTTAATCAACAAATTATAATAGGCGATTTCATCATTGAAGACATGACAATGATGTTAGGTCTTCATGAAATGCTACTTCTTTTAATGTGTCATGTCATAGTATCTAATCTGATTGATTGTCAAATCAAAGATAAACTTGCAATATTATAATTTATAAAAAATCATATTTAATTTCTGTTTGTTAAAAAATTCTAAATTTTTTTGGAGTCATTCTTATAATATTATAAATTTTTCTGCAAAATTTTATTTGAAAATATGAATTCTACATATGATTTACTTTAAAGAATGGACCAAAAGTGAAAATTAAAAACTTTTGAGGGATTAAAAGTTGAAGAAAAATGTTTTTGCTCCTTATAAATATATCAACTTTTCATTTTAGTCCCTCTAAAATTTTCCTTGAACTTTTAGTCCTTATAAAATTTTTAATCACTACTTTTGGTCCATATTTTAAAGTTAATTGTTGTATTTTTTTAATAAAATTATGCAGAAATGTGTAGAATATTGTAAAACAATTTCCCAAATAAATTATAATTTTTTAATAAAAAATAAATGGGTTATTTGATCCAATGTTCCCCTAATTAATATCATGTTTTCATTTTGGTCCAACAATTAATAATATGTACGTTTAAGTTCCTCACTTTTTTCTCCGTTTGTCAAATAAATCCCGGACTGTTAACTTTAACTCCAAATGTCTATGGTGGACCAACATTAAAGATGGTCCACCATAGACCGTATTAATTTATTTAATTTTAGCCTTTTGATCATTTTGAAATAAAATTGACCCTTGGATCATGCAAGACCATTGAATCTTATGATAGACCACGAACACATAATTTTAACAAGATCAAATGGTTAAAATTTAAAAAATTAATGAAGTCTATGGTGGACCACCCTTAAGGTTGGTCCACCATAGACATTTGAGGTCAACCTTAACACCCAAGGATTTATTTGGCAAACGGAGGAAAAAGTGAGGGACTTATACGTACGTTTTATTAATTGTGGGACCAAAATGAAAACTTAAAATCATTTAGGGGACAATTGGATCAAATAAGCCAACATAAATTAAAGGATTAAATATGTTTTTAGTCCTTACGTTTTGTGCCTCTTTGAAGAATAGTCACTACATTTTATTAAATGTTTTTAAAATCCTCACATTTTATCTCCGTTATCAAAATTAGTCTCTGCTGTTAATTCTCTAACAGAATGATGATGTGTCAGTTAGTGGGTCCCAATTATTTAAAGGTTAAATATGTTTTTGGTCTCTACATTTTGCGTGACTTTGAAAATAGTCCTTACATTTTAATAAATATTTTTAAAATCCCTAAAATAATAAGGACTATTCTTCAAAGTCACGCAAAACGTAGGGACCAAAAACATATTTAACCCTAAAATAATTGGGACCCACTAACTGCCACATCAACACTCCGTTAGAGAATTAACAGCAGTGACTGATTTTAATAACGGAGATGAAATGTGAGGATTTTAAAAACATTTAATGAAATGTAGGGACTTTTTTCAAAGGAGCACAAAATGTAAGGACTAAAAACATATTTAACCCTAAATTAACTATGAATTTTTAACCGTAAAAAATATAAAAATTCATGTTTTGCTAAAAAATTCTATTTTTTTTGGAGAGATTCTTGTAATATTGTAAATTTTTCAATTCAAAAATATGTATTCTACATATAAGTTTACTTTAATGAAATGACCAAAAGTGAAGATGGAAAACTTTTGAGGGACTAAAAAGTTTAAGGAAATTTTTAGAGGGACTAAAAGGAAAAGTTGACATATTTATAGGGACCAAAAACATATTTAACCTAAAATAATATAACTAAATTATTTCTCGCATAATTGATTTGTTGCTCACAAAATATTTATCACATGGCCAACCTCTACAAAAAGCTACATATATTTTGTAATTGTCCGTATAGGGACAAGATTACATTTTCATGTTCACGTGATGATCACATTATTCAATCAATTTTATATGAGGATGTGGATTCAATCTTCAATATGAGACAATGTTTTATCTCTTAATTTAGCTGGAGAGAAAAAACTGGTTGGGACCCGTAAACTTCAATCAATTTTGTGATTGGAATCCGTAGGTGTTACATTATAATTTTAGAATCGATGCCGACTTCACATATTCCTATTTTAAATGAGAGTGATAACGTAGATATCGTTAAATTGAACCTCTTCATTCATATTTGAACTCAAAATCTTATCATGTGTGTGAGTTTTATTAGGTGCTATGTAAAAATAACATTTTTGCAACCTTATAAACAATTACTTTTTCCTTTTTAACATACAACAATTAGGATCTTTAAACCTCATTAGGCACCTCAAAGTATCTTTATCCCTAAGCCCTTTGAGTTTGACTAATCATCAGGTTGACAAATGATACATTTATTTTTGTTTACTCCCTCGGTCTCATAATAAGTGAATCATTTGTAAAAAAAATATTTTTTTTGACTTATTTCATTTTTCAATACAATATTAATTACTTTTTTTTCTTCAATTATAAATCTAGTTATTACTACTTTCACCACTCTCAATTCAATATATTCTACCTTACATTTATGATAAAGAAAAAAATGCATCAATATTTGACAAAGACACTCAAAACAATTTCTCTCTCTCGTTCACTTATACAATGAAATGAACAAAATGCTCACTAATAATAGGACGAAGGGAGTATTAAATATATGGCTCGGTTAACTCTCACTTAATCGAGAAAGAGTCATATTGTCAACTCAACTAAAACCATATTTGTTGGAAACAATGTCTTTTATCCATCCGTAATAATAAAAAAAAGCTTCCACCAAAACAAATTTTCACGATGAGGAACTTGCGTGTTGTTTGACAATCAAGATGTATAATGCTGATCTTAGTTTAATTATGAAATTCCAGATGTCGTCAACACATCCTTTATTATAAAAGCTAGACTTAATGAGCTGACATGTTTGCCCTAATCCCTTGCATTTTTTTCCTCCTAAGCAAGTAATTATTGTTAATCTAATCTCTCAACCACACACTTAATCACAACCGTTGATTCAAACTTTATTTTCAAACTCCTCATTTTCTCTCTCATACAGAAACGTCATAATGGCAATTGAAAACAGTGTTAATCATCCTCATTTTCCCTCCCTAATACGTAATTAATGTTAATCAACTCAGTCAACCACTCCCTTCATCTCAGCCGTAGATCTCATAACCTTTCATGTATTAATGTTAATCAACCCAGTCAACCACCCCCTACATCTCAGTCGTAGATTTCATAACCTTCCATGTATATAAAGTCATCTCAATTAATGCATTTGGTGAAGAAAAAAATAATGATATTTATGGAACTTAATGATATTTCAGAAAGAATAAAAGAAAAATTACCACGTAGTTATTGCTACTCGAATTTGAATTTGATTGTCATCCATGTACCAAGTCAAATTTCAAATATTTATGAAACTTAATGATGTTTCATTGTTAATAAAAGAAACTTATTGCTCATACGAAATAGAAGAGGTTAGTAATGCTAATCGAATAAAAGAAAA
>Ga0228711_1002960_pt1 | contig 26347 bp, 18 predicted proteins | sample MedpolnodulmetaG_2_FD_177996 | JGI IMG/M metagenome (GOLD analysis project Ga0228711, IMG submission 177996) | Root nodule microbial communities from Medicago polymorpha collected in Santa Monica, California, United States - brown nodules | ecosystem: Host-associated > Plants > Roots > Nodule... | reverse complement strand
AGTCACCAATGGTTAATTTAGTTCATGTTTGATTAATCAAACACCAATCTTTAACCATGAATCAACTGTTTGGTTAGAAATGTTTCAGAATTTTTTAAAATTCTAATCTTCTCTCTAATACTTGATGGTAAAGTAAGAAAGTAATCAAAATTCCTTCTTTTCCTCAACTGAGTTGTCAAATTTCAAGGGTATTATTGGCAGTATTTACGGTTGTCAGCTACACTTTTTCTGAAATTGATAAGGACATGAAACTATCCCCACGGGGCATATGTCCTAAAGTATCATTCTATTGCAACTCCACTGCCAAGAAGAATGGCAGTGCAAGCAAGCAATAATGCAGTAGATCTAAAAGGATAATACAGGTTATGATGCCAAGAAATAGCATATGAATATTATCATCCTTTAGAATTTTCATTAGTCATTGAACTTGAAGAGACAGTAAGCTCATAGATATAGACCCCAAAACAATGACTGACATTGACATTAGTGCTTGATGTTGAATCTTGAAACTAGATGTGAGTTTTTGGGGATATATTATCATAATTCTTTGTCAAATATAAATGCTTACATGTTGATACTGATTATTTATAATGTAAAATATTAATAAAATAAATAATTATTCAATTTTAAATCTTGAAATGAATTCATGCTAATCAAGTTTAGCACAAGAATACTGTTAAACTAAATATTGTGGAAATACTAGAGAATGAATATAGAGGGCAAGCAAGACACGCACTTTAAATGTTCAAACTGCATAAATAACCTTTCTAATTTAGAGAAACAGCTTACATTTTGTTTTCATTTTTTCATGTACAAAGAAATTTGTGAAACCAATTCATTATTCTCTTTCTTGGCATCAAAACTATTGAATACCAAAGTACAAATCACATACACACCTGCACATTATGCAGGTTTGCATCTAGATATATTATACATAGTGTGAAATTAAACATGTACAGAATGATTGGGAAGGAAGTTTAAAAAATAAAAAGATATGAAGAATAAAAGAATTTATGTTAGGATCCCTCACTAAGCATAACATGGATTTACATGTATGAAGAACTAGGAAAAGAACTAGACTCAACTTGGTGCCTGAAGATTGTTTTGGGTGCTTATACTGCGAGCAGAACCACTCCTTTGCCTGGTTCTAGGAATAATCATAGGCCAACAGCACACTAGAACAAAAAGCAGCTCCGTCACGAATGCCATCATTGCAATCCATATAAATAAACTCATCTTCCAATACCATAAAATCCTCTTGATTAAAGGAAGTTCTGATTCGACAAATATAGATGAATCATATATTTGAGGAATACCAGCACCGGGTAGATATTCCGCTCGCTGCTCAAGGGTTACTTTTAAACATGAAGTGGGAATATCCCCTTCAAAAAAATCATTCATCTTGGCATCCAGAGTCTGGGTCTCTGATATATAACCAGTAAGAAGAGGAACAATCTTGAGAAAAGTTGTAATTAGGCGGATAGGCTCACTTCTGAATCTTAACATGCAAGGTTGTCTCGAACTTCCAATTGTTTTACCATTAGAAGATAAGAAGTCTACCCTGATCTATAAAAAACAAGTCAAAGAATAACTCATTAGCAAGCCACAAGAAATTATGAACGCGCCTGTATACACTCAAATAAACCATGATTAATTAACAGTCCACAAGTACATTTGATCCCCTTTACTTACTAAGCCTAACTGTTATTTTAAAGCATCAACACCATAATGGTAGGAAATAAAGCAGATGCACAGAAAAGACATGTCAAAGAAATACTTCAATTAAAGGCATTACTAAACATCTCAGTCTCCAACACCAACACAGCCTTCACATCAAAAGATATTTAGCATACATCATTGAAGAGGGAACCAAGAATTGGGCTATTATCCAGTTGAATTTTTTTCAAGTGAGCTAGTATTTTGAATAACGGTGAGTTTGACAAGCTCACAATAGCACCGTGATTTTGTTGAAGCTTCAAAGTGTAGCTTTTGCCGAAATCACGGTGACACAAGGTGATTCTGTCATGCCACTAATCCAAACATGCACTCAGATGACTGAGGGATGCTATGACCTCCTTACAAAGGAAACTAATTTGTGAAAATTGAAATTCTAAAATCTTGTACACAACAACTCATTTAAGCACACAATATTAATATAACACTGGGAGTTGCCAGTTGGAACTAGCACCAAATTACCGCTCAAACCTTTGAAGTTGCCATATAGAACTAATATCTTCAAAAACATACACTATTTAACATAAACAGCATATTAATCGCCATCAAAAGTCTGTGCAATATCATCATAACCTTCCTAATTCACACCAAGAGAACATGTAGAGCAAGTAAAACATCATAATAACAAGGTAAAGAATATTAAACCATGTCAAGCTACGGGTTCTTTAGACTAAAATGAATCATATAGAGGTACCTGAAAGACACCAAGTTTAGTGTTGTATCCTGACTCAGGCACTAACAATGAAACAGTGAGCTGCACTTTCTGTTTAGAAGGGATAACCCTTTTATTCACCCATCTATCAACCCCAATGCCGCTACTCTCATCAAAACGACGATCACCACTGATACCAGAACATGATATTATAGGAACAAACGCAACAGGACTATGTTTAGTATAATCAAAATTCAACACTTGCTTCATCTGAAACGGCTTTTCCACCAAACCCTTCACCAAAAACCCACTAAACACAATTGATGAAACCAAAAGTGCAAACAAAATACAACAAACATAGATTGACCACAAGAATCCCCACCCACATCGAAATGCAACATTCCAAAATGACTTATGTTCACTGAACCATCCCAATGCTGAAGGACCAATGAACTCACAAACACAACACCTAACTTTATCCAATACCCACATAGAAAAAACTCTCCCTTTTCTTATTGTTCCAAATGGGTCTACAAAAAACATACAAGTATAAAGCATCAATAAAATTGGACACTTCACTAACATAATGAAAACCCTAATTTGAAACATGATTGCTCTAATCACTAATCCAGTAGCATAATCAAGCGAATTCGACGGAGAATCGTTGAATTCACCTATAGAGTCAGCTGAATCACCAAATGGTTCATCATGTGTAGCTGTAGTTAACGTCGATTCCTCATTCCTCTCTTCTTCAACTTTCCCTTTCTCGGGAAAATTCTCACTTTCGTTCAAAATGGAAGGATTTTGACTCTTAATTTTATCACCGCTGGTCGAATTAGTGCTATTGGAAGTAGTTTCTGACAATTCATTTTCCGGTGATCGGCGGTGAATTGAACGACGGCGGATAGTGGCGGAAGAAGGTGAAGAGGGTGGTGTATCTAGGTGGCGGTGACCGGTAGAGGAGGGAGGAGATTCCGGCATGGTATGGTCGTCGGCGGCGGAGCAATGGTGGAAGGGGCATTGGTGAAAGGCGTCGAAGAAAACGTCGACGTTTTGGGGGTTTGTGTCCATTGAAATGGATTGAAGAATGTGAAGTTAGTTTGAATGGTTGTGAATTTTTGAAGGTTGACGGTAGAAATAGGTTGAGCGTGGGAAAAACGAATATTTTTTTGACGAGAATATGGAATTCATAATTTGCATTCTTCAAAAGAAAGGTATATTACGTTTCAAAAACAAAAAAAAAGGTATATTGAAAAAACAAAACAAAATATTCATGCTAAAAGAAACATTTTTGAGTACCAAAAAAAAAAAAAAATTTTTATTCAACCTTTATTATAAAAGCTACACTTGCCAAGCTGATATGTTAGCCTTAATTCATCATCATTTTCCCTCCTTAATTCGTAATTAATGTTGATCCCACCTACCAACCACTCCCTACATCTCAGTCGTAGATTTCATAATCTTTCATGTTATGAGATCAAGCAATAAACCTATCAGAATCTTACGCTTTAATGTACTATCTTTTAATTTCAATGCAATTTATGGTTTTTCGTTTGACTATTAAGATTAAATGCAATTTATGATATATTATTTACCAGTAATTTATTTTGTGTCATAATCCTTCAGCCAAAATAATGGGTTTAAAATGTTTCTTCGTTTGACTATTAAGTTTAAATGTAATTTATGGATGATTGTTTACCAATAATTTATATTGTACCATAATCCTTCATGGAGCCAAAATAATGAACAAGGATATGTCATAAACTATTAAAATTGAGGCCATAATGACTCGCTAATTCATAGTCATAATATAATTCTTATATGTAAATTACTAGTAAGAATTCTTATAGATCAAGTGCAAGACACTACAATATGTAATGTTCAAACCATACAGAAAAGCAAACATAACAAAATTATAATTCTCGGATTACATATAGACAGCAAGTCCAAATCTATTTGAACAAGTTACTTCATAACATTTTATGGAACATATTCAAATTTTAATAAGACACTTTTAGTTTTAACTATCTTTCAGCAAAAAAATATTGTATAGATCACGAAAACCATGCTAAAAAGAACATTTCAAATAAGGATATCAAATGGTTAACAAAATATTGATCAATATCTTTTTTGTTATTTTTTCAGTTTCCATTATATATTATGATGACACTTTTTTAATTCTCTCTATTTGTCTTTGTGTTGTAATTTTAAATCAAGCAGTGCAAGACTATGAGCAATTCTGTTTACAAGTAGTGAATATTATTTTGATAATGGTGTCCGTGCAATCATGTCTTTTGAAGAGTCACATTAATTGTGCAAATAAGAGTATTGTTAGTATATACAGAGTCATCTCAATTAATGCATTTGGTGCAGGTGTTTTGTGAATTTATTGCTCAGCTGTTATATTCTAAAAATTCAATGTGCAAGCATTGATGATTGTGTCATGCATGGTCCTTTGTCATTAATTGAGATGACTTATTCGCACAACTTTAACCATGAAGTTGTCATTAATTGAGGTCGTACAACTTTTGCAAGCATTGAAGACAGTCAACAAGAGTCAAGGGCAATCACTTAAAAGTGTTGGAATTTATTTGTCAAGTTCTGTGTTCTCGCATGGTCAGTTGTACGTTGCAATCTCAAGAGTCACTTCAAAACAAGGATTGAAAATACTAATCGTTGATGGAGATGGAGAGAATACTGATGCGACCTCAAATGTTGTTTATCACGAAGTCTTTCGTAATGTATCTTGATGATTAAAGTTCAAACCTTTTTTTTATGTATGCTACCATTTCATTTTGTTGCTATTGTTGTCGTAGAAGAAAACATATTTTTAAATTTTGTTAAAACTTCTATTAACTATATATATTTACATTGTTGCGACTTATTCGTTTAACTTCTTCTCGATAGGACTCGTGCGATAGCACGGGTTAAGAGTCTAGTGTTAAAGAAAGGAAGAGTGTGTTTAATCGGTTAAAATAAAATATAATCATAATTAATTATTTTTGCGACAACCAATGTCGGACAAAAAGTCTTTTTTCAATAAATATAAGAATAGTTTATTATCATCTTATAAACAATATACTCTACGAGAATTGGTTAAAGATTTCATAAGAAAAAAAAATCTTAAAAATAAGTGTTATTTTTATCGATATAATAATTACAACAATTTTTTTTTATAAAAAATTACTTCTTTTAATTTCGTAGGTAGTGCTTTAAGAACACTCATTAAGCTTTTTCATAGTTTTGTAATATTTTATAATATTACGAATGTACTATGTGAAGACAATAATATTGTATAAATGTGGTCAACACAACATAAAATATTTAATTTTGAGTTAAAAATACAATAAATAAGTAGAAATATGGTGTTGGCGGTGAAATATGGTGAGGAGGCAGGGAGGTTGGGGGCCGGAGTGTTTCTTGTTGGTGGAAGGAGATAGCGAAGATTAGGGATGGTGTTGGTTTGCAGAGAGGGTGTCGAGAAAGGTATGAGATGGTTTACAAACGTTCTTTTGGTTTGATAAGTGGGTTGGTGATGTTCCTTTACGCAAGCGTTTCCCTCGTTTGTTTAATTTGTCTTCTGATAAATTGATAACAGTAGGGGAAATGTTTAGGCTTGGATGGGAGGAGGGTGGTGAGGCGTGGAGGTGGAGGAGACGTCTATGGGCGTGGGAGGAGGATATGGTAGAGGAGTGTAGGCACTTACTTGATGGTTCTATTTTGCATTCTGATGTTTCTGACAGGTTGTAATGGGATCCTGACATCCATGAGGGTTACATAGTGAGTGGAACGTATCAAATCCTGACTAACCAGGTCGATCACTCTCGTGACGGTCTGGTCGATCTTGTTTGGCATCAGCAGGTTCCTCTGAAAGTTTTGATTATGGCTTGGAGGTTGTTGCAAGACAGGTTACCAACAAAAATCAACCTTGTTAGATGCAAAATTCTTCAGCAAGATGCGGCCAGGTGTGTGGCGGGATGCGACCACGACGAAACGACATCCCATTTGTTCATCCATTGTGGTTTATTTAGCTCTTTGTGGCAACATATCAAGTCTTGGTTAGGTGTTGCAGGTGCCGATCCTCGTAATATTGGCGACCATTTGATGCAGTTTATTCATTGCACAGGTTATTCGAAGAGGCGTAGATCTTTCCTTCAGCTCATTTGGCTGTTGGGTGTCTGGTTGATTTGGAATGAGCGAAATAACAGGCTCTTTAATAACATCCAAACTCCAATTATTCAGATTCTAGACAAAGTTAAATCTCATTCTTATTGGTGACTTAAAGCTAAAAATGCCATGTTTGTGTAGAGATGGTGGTTGGACCCTATGGTTTGTTTGGGCATCGACTAATCTTTGTATATGTACTTGTTTTGTGAAGTGGTTTCTACAGTACACCTTGCGCTAGGGATATTACACTTCAATTGTTAATATAATCCATTTTTTCTTCTTAAAAAATAATAATAAGTAGAGGCAAGTGGAGTCGGACGACTCCATTGCCCCATTGTGAAGGACATGGATTTGGTGCGGTTAAAAACAACACAATTAAATTTTAATCTTAATCTTAACAATTGGATGGTTAATAAAGTTAAATATAGGCTAAAGTTACATAGACACCAATTTCAGCCATACCACCCCATACACACGCTTAGGTGGCATTTGTTTTGATTTTTTTATTTACTAATCCAAAAAGAATGAAAAGACCAGCATACCCTTAGATCTCACGGGAGAAAGAAACTCAAACAAAAACCATCTCTGGTTACTGTTCATCACCCTTAAATTGATCCACCACATACGTTCACTGTTCATCTTTTGTTCGGAAATCTATCATCCGCCACCACCACCGGCGGATCGTTATCGCATGATATTATTTCATTCTATTTGACTCTATTATACTTCAATTTTCATACTCTTTCCAACAAAAATGGCTTCATTTCTTCTTCTTCTTTGCCGCAACTCCAACCTCCACGCTCGCTCTCTTACCGGTGACCTCCTAATTTCAACATCTAATCAAATTTTCTCAATTCTATTATACTTAGCTTTATATCATATGTTTTAATTAATCATAATCAAGTGTTTTCCAAGCCTCTCTTGCAATTTAAAACGAATTTACATCTGGCGAAGCGAAGCCATAGCCGCTGGGATCACAAGTGGAACACACCAGATTTGGAGAACCACCACCTAAGAGAATGACGGAGAGATGTGAGATCGATGGCGAGTCCTGACAATCAGACTTTGTTTCGAATGGTAAGACAATTGTTTTGGCCAAGTTTCTCGACGAAGAGGACAATCAATTTTCCCGTTGAAGATGGCAGAGACAAAGAGGAGGGAGAAGGATAAAAATGATGGTGATGGTGTGTCCGTGGAAGGGATCAGAGAGAGAAAGAGAAACAGGGAAAAAAATCATTTTCATTTTCTTTTTCTTTTCTTTTCTACATGGAATATGCCCAATTTTTTATTATTAAATTTGCCACTAGATAGTGGTAGAAGAGTGTTAAGGACACGTAAGGGTGTGTATGTATAAGAGCTCTAAAATATATGCATCCAATGACAACAATGGCAAACTGTGTGAAACCGTGGTGTTTTCTTACAGAAGCAAATCCTGGTCCTATTGTAAATCCGTGCCTGCTATTTAGCATTATATATGTAGTTTCATGGAGACATTTGAAATTATCAATCAAATACATAAAGATAAAATTTCCTTCAAAGTCCTAACATAAAAGAGCCTTACAGTCTCACATTTTAAAGGTTCGTGGAATAATTTTATGATTGAAATAATAAATTATTAGCTTCCTTTTTTATTTTTGTCATTGACTCACTATTGAACAGCCAGCCGTCGCTTCAACAATGATAACGTGCTTAGTGTGTTATTAGCATTCGTCAATATCAACTGTTTGATTTGGAGTGATTGGTTCCAAATGAATGCACCTTCGACATGTTTTAAGCACAACTGGTGTAAACCACACATGTTTGATGCATACCAGCATGAAAATAATAGTATTATATTAAGACATTCAACTCATTGGTCAATCATATAGGGCAGCCAAATAAAAGTTGTTTAGCTTTTATATGTTGTAATTTTTACTAATGGTTTTATATAGGTTGTCCACAGTTTGATTTCATCCTGATCTTGAAATATCTACAATATTATTTTGGAAAAGCCAATTAAGTTTTGTAGTTATTTTTGTCTTCTGTTTGATAGAGTCAAATTTGTAACATTTTTTTTCAAAGTTAAATTGAAGTCGATATTGTTATCAGAGACGTGCAATTCATTTTAGAAAAGTAAAAGGTTTCAACGAAGACAAAAAATTAAGATTAGCAATACGTGCACAACAAATTGTTGTTAATGTGTGAAAAATAAATAAATTATTATTGTTTAATGAAGTGTATGATTTTTAAATTCTTTTTAAATCAATTAATTATCTAACTTGGTTTCGTTTTAGAGTCAATATGTCTAATACAAGAAGCCGCATAATTTTGACTAATAAAACACTATTAAACATCTAAAAGATATATTGAATAAACTTACCGTTTGATGATAGAGTTATCTCATTCCTAAAAAAAAGAGTTGTCTCATGATGAATTAGACTTAAAAATGATCATTTTTTGGATGATAGTAATAATAGACAAAATTTGATGTGAGTTTTTAACGAAATTTTTGGTTGATATTATTATAATATATAAATGAAAATAGATTATGACTTATAAAAAAACTATATTTTATTTAAATCTTTATAATGAGAATGAATGATGGATGTATATTCTCTATTATATTTTACACGTGTATAATAGAAACTTTTGTGAGTGTGAAAAATGAAGTATTTTGGTGTATACTTATTTTAATATAACAATTCTGGTGTAAAATCTAAGGGATAGTATGAAATTTTTTAATTTATTTTTAAGAAATTTTTTGTGGTCCCAAGATATTTCTCTGTGTGCTTGAGTGTCATGGAATAAAGTGTCCTAAAATAATAATGTCTGTGTGCTTTTAGTTGTCCACCATTGAAAATTTAGTGAAAAAAAGTACAACAGTACATGCATATACTCTCTATCATGCCAATTTTATCAGCTCATATCCAAAATGAGATGAAGTTTTTTTGAAGACAAAACAGCCAAACTAGGCTTGTCTAAGCAAACATAGGATCCTGCGTGATGGTTCTGTCTTTGAGGATGCTATCTAAGATCTTCTTTGCTTTCTCAATCATTGCATTTATTTGTTTCAGTTCCTTGGATTATGCAGAATCTAAACTTCCCCAGCAAGAGAGTGAGAATCAATTCCCATTTTAGTGCTATAGTTGTACTAGTACCTTGTTAAGAATCTTGATCCATATAAAAAAGAATAAAAACTTGGAACCTATGCTAATTTTTTTGTTTTCTTACACCTACAACTTTATTTGTTATAGCTTATAATTTATTGTAACTTATAATTATGTTGTCCTCAAATGTTATCAGTTAATGCTCTTGAAGAAATAACTAGGACAATGGGTTCAAACTATTGGAAATTTGATGGTGATTCATGTGAAATTAAAATGCTTGGTTTAACACAAGAGCCACCTGAAGGATCTCAAAGCAGCATTGGCTGTGATTGCTCTTCTGAAAATGACACCTTTTGTCACGTAGTAAGGATGTAAACATCTCTTTATCTTATCTCTTATCTTAGATTCTATGATATAGTTACATTTTATATACATCTTAGATTTTTATATAGTTGTGCCTAACTTTTTTTTTCTTGGTGAAAAATGAATTTCTATTTTTCCATTTTTCAGATCATTCAAGGGGTACAACCTTCCCGGCACGCTTCCACCTCAACTGGTTAAACTTCCATACCTCAAAGAAGTGTAAGAACTATGAACACCTTACAACTTCTCTACTAGTAGTTTAAAGTTAAAATTTTGTTTCTGCTTTTCTGGTTGTTTCATTTCAATGTACTTTTGCTTTCGTATTGGTTGATTAAATCACATTGTTTTTTGAAATGAAATGTGTTCTCATTGTAGTGATTTTGCGTTAAACTACCTAAATGGTACGATCCCGAAGGAATGGGCTTCAACTGAACTAACTTATATGTAAGTTCTTATAAACCAATTGAAGTTTTCATTTAGTTACTTGCCTTTTGTATTAAATGAATACACCGTATTATGCAGCTCGCTATTTGTTAATCGTTTATCGGGGGAGATTCCTAAGGAATTGGGAAATATTACCACTCTAAGATACCTGTAAGTTTATAAATGAATTTTTCTCTTAATTTCTTTTTAAAAATACTGTGAAATTTTTTGTTGATCAAAGTTCAATACTCAATTGTGAAACTATGTTTCTGCCTATATATTACTTGTGTAATGTATATTGCCATATGGTTCTGATCTGATTGATACCTTCAATTATCAAGCTAAATGTTACTGATTTATAGTGCATTTATTTTACTTTTTGTGGATATATTTAACTTTTCATTCTCTTACTCTGGCCTCAAATCAGGAACCTTGAAGCAAACCAATTTTCTGGTTTTGTTCCCTCTGACCTTGGAGCTCTATTTAACCTGCAGACTTTGTAAGAAAGTGATATCCAAGATTCACATGCTTTATTGCTATAAGTATGTAGCACAAACACTTCAGTATCTGACACTGACATGATACCGACACATGTGGTTATATACAATCACTTTCGTTTTCTTAATTTATTACCAGTGTTTACGTATCAGCGTCATGTCCGGTGTCCGACTGTCTGTGTCAGACTGTCAGTGCTTCATTTTAACATATTTGAAAATCAAACAGTATGTATCTGGTGATTTTTATATGCAACATTACATGTGCAGGATTTTATCATCCAATCAATTGTCTGGGAGCTTACCAGTGACATTTGCTCAGTTACAGAGTTTGATAGATTTGTAAGTTCTGATGAACTGTTTTACGCAGAAAGTATTATTACCTACACTTTCCCTGACAAATGCCAATTTTTGGTGCATTGCAGTAGGATAAGTGATAATAGTTTCAATGGAAAAATACCTAGCTTCATACAGAATTGGAAACAACTTCAAAGATTGTGAGATTGCAGTCTCTTTTTTTATTGTTTTTAACAAATCTTCAAATGTACTTGTAACTTCAGGCAATAGATAAGCCTACCATATGTTTATTTTATGATACATATTCTCATTACAATCTACGTTAATGAAGAGAGATGCTTGCAAGTGGACTGGAGGGACCTATCCCATCAAATATATCTCTTTTGACTAATGTATCTCAACTGTAAGTGAAAGGCCTACTAATTTTTACTAGTCTCTTAACTTGTTTTGTATATTAACTCACGTGGCAATTATGATACAGGAAGATTAGTGACATAAATGGTCCAAGTCAGGATTTTCCTATTTTAAGCAACATGACAGGAATGATAAGATTGTATGTTCCGTTTTATGTTTAAAATCAGTTGGTACATTATATCTGATATTGTTTGATATAAAGTAATTCAGGCTTTTTAATTTAGGATTTTGAGAAATTGCAATATTACTGGAGAGGTTCCTAGCTATTTCTGGACAATGAAGCAATTGGAAATGTTGTAAGTAATACATTAAAATTTTATATGCCTAGTTTGTTTTTCAATTCTTGTCATGTGCAATCACAAATACCATTAGTTTCCTAAACATGCACGCACAATATGTACAAAGGCACAAACATATATTGGTTAAAAATGTTAGTTTATACTATTTCTTCAACTTCTATAGGGATCTCAGTTTCAATAACTTGTTTGGGGAAATACCAGCAATTGTGCATGTGGGACATCTGAGATTTCTGTAAGTGCACTTCTCTAAATTTTGAAATATATTGTATTCTATTAGAGTAACAGTTGTACCATGTATGCATATTTACATCCATCAGTGTGTTCAGTTGAATAAGTAGTGACTATAATAGTCGAATATGCTTAGTCAGCACATTCTGTTATGTCAGTTATATCACAGTTCCCGAGAGTTAGAAGAGGTGTTATTTTAAAATTTACTATTGAGGTAAGCCTTTTTTTTAGACAAAACCATGTATGCAGGGATAAGCCCCAATGTTCCCTTTTATTGCCTCGGAGTGGAAGTGTAGCAGTTGTAAACAATTTTCAATTTCTTCTTTTCAGCTTCCTAACAGGCAACAAGCTAAGTGGTAATGTAGCCGACTCAATCTTGATGTCTGGAAGCAATGTGTACGTTTCTTACCTCAACCATTTCAACTTCAACATTGCAAAGTACTATCATTCACTGCTCAAAATGAAGTGTGTTTCATCCATCATTAGCTAGAAACTGAATTTGATTTATTTACAATTTGTTCTTGTTTAGACATTTCTTTCTTCCTTTTTACAGAACATTATTTTTGCAGATTCTTCTAGCTGATGAACCTTTTATAAGTCTTCTTACTTCAGTCCTTGTAAAACTGCAACTTGGGTGGGTGGAGTTAGCATTAGTTGAATCATTTGACTGCTGATAATATGTATTTTTTTTATATATTTGGGTGCAGTGATCTTTCTTACAACAACTTTACATATCAAGGACCTGGGAAATCTGCTTGTGGAGACTACCTGTACGAACACAGTCTTTTGCAATAGTTAATCGTAGGATTTTGGTTATTTATACACCATGGTTCTTACACTTCACACTTTTTTCTAGTTTGGGCTAATAAAGATACAGGAAGTGTGTGTTTATTAACTTACAAGGAAGTTGTATAAATACAGTATAATAAAAATGGTGTATAAATAACACTATTGTTATTCCTCAGTGTCTTCAAGTTTGATGTTATTGTGAAACTGATGATTATTTCACCTTGATTAACTTAATCAGGAATTTAAACCTAAACTTGTTCCGGAGCTCCTTAGGGACCAATGCATTGTAAGACCCGATATTTAAGTTTTTCCTTTGTTGTAATTATTTGAGTAAAGTATGTAGAAAATTGGAGTTCAACTAGTGATATCACTGATTCACTGTTTTCCTTGATTCTTGACAGACAGGGGATGCTTCCATGTTCAAATAATTTCAAATGTCCTAGATGTAAGTATAAGTATATGTTTTACTGCTATATGAATATTGATTACTATCCATATCTTACAACTATGAGCTGATTTGAGCTATCAAAAATAAATAGTACATGATGATCATCTTGGAAGTGGCATCGTGGTTGTTGCACAAAATCTTATAAGTGGTATTATGGTTGACGCACACACGTTGTATGATATTTTTTTCTAACTTCATTTTTCTTTAATTTTTTGACAACTAACTTTATTTTTCTGTCATTTCAGATTCAAGTTGTTTGCATGTTAATTGTGGTGGAAAGGATATACAGGTGAAGGAAAATGGTGAAAATATTCTCTATATTGGAGATGGAGACGTGGTTGGCGGTGCTGCTAAATATTACAATGATTTTGAAAATCACTGGGGGTTTAGTAGTACTGGAGACTTCATGGATGATGGTGATTATCAAAATACACGTTACTCCAGATCTCTGTCATCTTCAAATATGCCGGGATTATATACCACGGCCCGTGCCTCTCCCATTTCGCTTACTTATTTTCACTATTGCTTGGAAAATGGGAAATATACTGTGCACCTCCACTTTGCAGAAATACAATTTACAAATGATAAGACATATAAAAGCCTTGGGAAGCGCTTATTTGATATCTATGTTCAGGTATTAATCAAAACAAAGAAAGTATTTTTTTTTTTGGCCAATTCAGGATTTAACGGTAAAAATCTGTTCCAGGGAAGATTGGTTCAGAAGGATTTTAATATTGAAAATGAATCACACCTTGCTCAAAAACCGCGTATATTATCAATATATAATGTGACTGTTACAGACGGTATTCTGGAGATTCGATTATACTGGGCTGGCAAGGGGACTACAAGGATTCCTGTTAGTGGAGTTTATGGTCCCCTTATATCGGCTTTCTCTATTGTTTCTGGTGAGTCATATCATACTTTAACTTGTGTATTAGCATATTAATGTGGGGCGAATATTTGGTACTCATTTTATCACAAGATAACATCCTAATTACTAACTGCTTGGATCATTTTACATATTTCAATTATTTTTAAGGGATATTGGAACATTCAACTTCAAAATGATGCTGTACTATGCATAGTTATCTATGCAATTCAAACAAGCTGTATACATAATTAAAGGCATGCTAATATGACTCCTCGCATTCTCCACTACCATCCTTATGCATATAAATGGATCATAAATTTGTTGATTAATCTTTCCATTTCATCCAGGCCTTGGTATACGGCAGAGTAGCTTAGAGTTTTTTTTTATTATGAATAGCATTCAAACGGCATGCAATGGTCGTTATCTCAAATTGTTGGTATTTTGTGTAATATATGGGACTTCAGCATGTAAACTTGATTCTCTATCTGTGGGAAGTCTTCTACTAATATAACATGGCTAAGCAAAGTTTAAATTCCTTTCTTATGCATTTGATCGAAACTTGATGTCTAAAAGTTGCGGCTGTGACTTAAATATTCTGTACCATTCTATTGTTTATTTTTTGGATAACCATAATAGCTTTCGTGTTTTTTTTTCTTCCAGATTCTAAACATTGTTCAGATCAAAAAAATGGAAGGCATAAAATTGTTGTTGGAGTAGGATTTGGAGTTACAGCTCTGTGCTTAGTCATTATTGTGGTAGGCATTTTGTGGAGGAAAGGCTACACCAAAGGAATAATTAGAAGACAAAAAGGTGAGTTTCTTGGATCCAACAACCTTTCAGGGAGAATAGGAGATACTAGTTTATATTAGTTTCAAGCATATAAATAATTAGCGCCTTTTAAATTAACAAGCATTTCTTCCTCTCAAAAAATTAACAAGCATTTCTACGTAAATTGACACGTAACAAAAGCATGTACTTACATCAACCTCTATACAGTGTATATATGTTATGCATTTTTCTTTAAACTCCAGTCAACTGTCTACATAGAATAAACCTGATTATCCCTCAGATACTTATTTTTTTTATATTTATTGGATAGTTATTAAAGGGCAAGATTTTCAGATGAGAACATTTACTTTAAAACAAATTAGAGCCGCCACGGATGGATTCAGTCCTGCTAATAAGGTTGGGGAAGGTGGTTTTGGTTCTGTCTACAAGGTATTAGAATGAAAGCACTACCTTCTTCCAAGCATAAAAAATTCTGTTTATCTCCAGCGTGTACAGTTCTGTTGAATTACAGGGTCAACTATCCGATGGTACATGGGTAGCAGTCAAACAACTCTCCTCGAAGTCACGGCAGGGAAACCGTGAATTTTTAAACGAGATAGGCATGATATCTTGTTTACAACATCCTAATCTTGTGAAACTTCATGGATGCTGCATTGAAGGGGATCAATTAATATTGGTGTATGAGTACATGGAAAATAATAGCCTGGCCCGTGCTTTATTCCGTGAGTTTTTACACATATGTTCAACTATTATACGTGTCTTTTGCCTTGTTAATTATTACATGTTCTGTAAGATAAATTGCCAATGGTCATTTATGAGAAATTACTATGAAATCTGATAAATCTTAATAACAACTATACAAGGAGTGAATGCCGGTTGATTTTTCTTTCCCCATTTTGTCTAGACAAATTGATTTAATAAGTACTATCTTTTTGGAGCATTATACTCTTGATAGACTTTTTTTACTTTTTTAATTTTCTTTCATATACCCCAATTCTATCACATTAGAAGTAGGTGAATTAGAAATTTATGAATTTTGATAACGACTCATTAATTCAACCATAACTTCTTTTTGCACATTCTATATGTTCAGAAAATCAGCTTAAACTTGACTGGCCATCAAGGCTTAGGATCTGCATTGGCATAGCAAAAGGTCTTGCATTTCTTCACGAAGAATCGAGACTCAAGGTTGTTCATCGAGATATCAAAGCTAATAATGTGTTACTGGATGGGAATTTAAACCCTAAAATATCTGATTTTGGGTTGGCGAGGCTTGACGAAGAGGAAAAGACCCATATCACCACGCGAGTGGCGGGAACAATGTCAGTTCTCTCTCCCTTGATAATGCAACTCTTAATGTTTTCTTGACTATGAATCAGAATCTATGTTTTGCAGAGGATATATGGCTCCAGAATATGCTTTATGGGGTTACTTGAGTTACAAGGTTGATGTTTATAGTTTTGGAGTCGTGGTCTTGGAAACTGTTAGTGGAAAGAGTAACAACAATTACATGCCAAGTGATAATTGTGTTTGCCTTTTAGATAAGGTATTATACTATACAACCTCTTATCGAATTGAAACATTTGACATTTTCATCGCATAAAAGCATTATAACAAAAACGAACATTGCAGGCATTATATCTGGATCGGACTGAAAACTTTATGCAACTGGTTGATGAGAGATTAGGGTCAGAGGTAAACCCAACTGAAACAAAAAATGTAGTGAAAGTAGCTCTTTTATGTACGAATCCATCACCATCACTTAGGCCTACTATGTCTGAGGTTGTAAACATGCTTGAAGGAAGAATGAGCATTCCAGATGTTATCCCAGAAGGTAATACTTTCAGTGAAGATTTAAGGTTTAAATCCATGAGGGACATCCATCAAAACAAGGAAGGTCATAGTGTAAGCACAAGCCGAACAGACAGCTCAACAGGAGTCCGTACACATAGCACTCCCTCAACATTTGGCAATGACATTCATGAGATATCCTCTGAACCATAATACGACATGGTATTCTTATTCTTTCAGAAATCCAAACCATAAAATGATCAATATTTGGCTAGATTGTAGATTTAGCTTAATTTTTAACACTTCATTTGCATGATATGATAGCTCACAACTAGACTCTAATGAAAATTTCTAATTATTCTTGTATAGGGAGTACAGCTGTACAAGGTTACTTTTTTGTATTGTAGGGTATTTGAGGGGGCTTAAGGCCTCACATTCACTGTATAGTTTTGTAAAAACAATGTGCAAGGGACTCTCTCTTAGACTCCCGAGTGATTGCATATATGAATTTTTGGTAGAAAATATCCTATTCATCTTTGCAATTGAATAAACACACTACTTGTTGTTAGTACTCCAAATTGCAACATGTAACATCTGATTACTCCTTACGTTCCATGTTTTTGTGTGTATGGTATGGTAAGGAATTAGCAGTACAAAGTTTTAGATATGCTTTGCTATCAAATTTCCTGATATGTGAAAAGTCCACATTGTTGGAACAGGTTACAGTAAAATGTCTATTATTTGTGTAAGCCAAAATAAATGTCAAGATTTAATCATTATAACCCAGCATGCAAACTTAACAAGTGAAAACTCATTCAAGCATGGCCAAGTTAACGCTGAGGCAGCGTATGAAGTCTGAAAATAAGCTAATACAAATACTATAAAACGTGACAAAAATATTCAAGGAAAGTTGGCACGATACAATGCAACCATCCATTAAGGGATTCAAACGACAAAACTTTTATTATAAACAGAAACAACAAAACTTGATTGATTCAAACGAACAAAAACCATAAACTGGGAATATACTAGTAGAAATTCCACAATTATTCTTAAAACAAAAACTCATGATAAAAGACTCCAACATGATAGATTCAAACAACCCAAAACCATGACACATTGATGAAACCTTGAGCAAAACTTCTTCTAATCATAGATTCCAATCCTGTCCATAATTCTGGCAACTGTCTCCTTACTTTCTCTAAGAACTTTGACACTTCGGCTTAGCTTCTCCCTCTTTCCAGAAATAGACGGAGACTCTTCAAGCAGCCTCTCAATCCCACCCCCACTTGGAGACAAAAGATCGTTACAAATCTCCTTCTGCAAATCATTGTTAATCAGTTCATTGATGCTTAGCATTAAGTGCAGAGCAATGCTGTCAATGAGCCTCCTCAGAACTATCTTCCAGTAAGCAATCATCCTAGCCTTCAAATCAAAAGCCTGACTTAGCACATGAGGGTATTTCCTCAGATTAACAACATCAAGCTTCACATGTGTTGGTTTTGTTTCATTGCTTAGAACTTCTTTCACAAACGCTTCTTGTTGAGCTATCAGCCTATTGTACTCAAGCAAGTACTCAGGATTACAAGTGTAATCTGTCAGTTTTTCCATCTCAACAGCTTCCATCACATGTTGGACTGAACTTTTCTTCTTCTTAGCAATCAATTTCTCGCCTGCTCTGCGGGTGGAAACCTGAAGCTGATAATAATTTGAAGAATGATGATTCAAAATAGAAATTACAACAGATTCAAGATAGTTCCAAACATTATCAACAAAGTTAACTGGCATATAAGAAATGCCCCTAACTTTTCTCTGAAGTATAGTGAGAAATGCTGTTCTTGGCATGAAATTTGGAAGACCAATCCATTTGGCCTCTTCCAAAACCTTAATCTCCTCCATCAGAAAGTCCTTCTTGGCATCACTTTCAGCACAATTTTCTAGATCACTAGCATATAAATTAAGCATCTCAACTAACCGAGCGGTACAATGCATGTGCTTGTCCTCAGGGTACTCTTCAAAATCACCTGTGAGAAGAATCTTTTTGAGAGAATCTCTAGACAAACCAAGAATATGCATGAAAGCAGTCATAGCATCAGCAACAGAAGATAAATTAGCAGGTAAATTCTCTAACTCGTTTGCATTAGAAGCAAGCTTCTCATTAATCTTCTTGATGATCTCTGGCAAAGTTTTTGAGATAATCATAGCTTGAACCTGAACAAGCTTCTGAGCTAAAACAGGAATACCAACAATGGATTTGTCAATCCTAGAAAGAAGTGAGTGAGACTCGAACAGCTTTTCTTCTTCTAATCTAGCATCTTCATAGGTCTCATCTCCAATTCGGTTTCGCACACAGACATAACCTAGACCGATGTTAACATCATCGGCAGTAACCTTCTCCAACAATCCTTCAGGAGAGTTATCGGCTTTTGTGACAACAGCAAGTGTCCTCAAACCAGTTTTATCAACCATTTGTGACATCCTAATAGACTCACAAGTAGTAAAATCAACAGTAGCGGAAAGGACATTCAAGATAATACTTTCTTCAGGAGTTATATACTCCATAATAATATCTTTTATCTGATCATAGATATTATCAGGTTGACCATGAACAGGTACGCGAGTGATACCTGGAAGATCAACCATAGTAAGATCAGGAACACCATTCTTCTTGACAATTAAAGTCAAAGGAGTGTTGGAAATCCCTTTGGCTGAACCAGCAATCTCTTCGGTAGCTATGTTTATTGCATCAGAAACATCTTTTTCATCAGTGAAAACTGTTTTGCCATCAAACTCTAACAAGAGTTCTGGCTTTGAAAGTGGATGATTCTGAAGGCGCATAATTAATGGTACCCTTGTGCAGATTCCTTGTCCACGTGGCAAGCTTATACCAGCTAAAGATTCAAGGACACTGGACTTTCCTGAAGATTGATCTCCAACAACAACAATAGTTGGAAGCTGAATTCCTTCTTTGGCAATGTTGAGACGCCTTAGATTCTCAAGGGCGTCGAGAACTGGACGTATTTTTTCATTGTATGATGAAACAATTGGTGCAACAACAGAAAGTGGTTGAGCTTGCTCAACATGGACTAATGAAAGTGATGATTCATCACGTTGGTTGGCACTAACAGAAGCTTTTGTAGTGGTTCTCTTTGAAGTCACAACCATTTTGAGGACACAGTACAAGTTATGACAATGATAGAAGAAAGTGAATATAAAAAGCCTTTTGTGAAGTTTATAAGATGAATGAATGGAGGTTTAGCTGAAATGCATATTTATAGAGACTAGAGAGCCTAGTTAGGGGGAAAATGAAATGAAGGGAAAGAGAGTCGTTTGGTATCTTGTAGTTAATGGAGTTTAGTTGAGGTTTACAGGGGAATTGGAGTTACAATTTGGCAGTTACTTACTAGGAGGGTCTTCAATGTTTGAGCAATTGAAAGGTTCCTCGCTAAATGCATGCAAGGTATGGTAATTGCAGTAGTAATTCCTCTATGATCCTACAATACAATTCCAATGCAATGCGTGCAATAAATAATTAAAGTGGTGGTTGGACATTCAATTTCCCTTTTGAAACACCTGATTAATCACATGCAAAACGGGGATTAATTCAGTTGAATAGATTGTTAATTTAGATCATGGTTAAAAATTGTGGTTTTATGCGGTTTACGCTAAAATAATATTCAATTTTATGTAGTTTTATATATTTTTTAGATCAGTTTAGATATGGAAACCCATACTCCTAACACACTCTAGTTTTTCTGAATTTTGTTCAAATCCAGGTGAAAGTATTTGGCTTGGCAATATCGGAATTTTCAGCTGAGCTAGGTCACAAGAACAAGGTTGAAATTTAACTCCTCACACTTCACATTCTTTTTGGTAGAGCTCTCACTTCAAATTCTATCAAAAGACATACAATGTGTGGTACCCACCCGCAACAGTTAACCCCAAGATGTTACAATATTGTTATTTGTTAGGTTTTCCATTTCCCCAACATTAAGGATGTGGCTACTGCCATAGTTTGTGCTACCACATCACTCTAAACATAAATAAATTAAGGGTCATATTAACTTATGTCCTAAAGACAAAACTAAAGAAGTAAAAATGAAATTAAAACATAATTTTGTAATAAAAAAATGATAAGATTTTAAATTTCTAAAATATAAAATGCACAATTTTCAATAAAATATTTTTATTTTTAGTTTCTTAACTTATACCTTAAAGCACAAGTTAGCATTTCCCACAAATTAATTAAGAAATAGAACATGTAAAGTAAAAACATAAAACCATTGCATTAAGGTAAGTAAACAATGATCACAAGAAACCAACAACAGGACCAGGATACTACTAAAAGTTCCAACAGACAAACAAAAAAGACACGACAAAAGGACACTTGCATAATAGATTAAAACAAACTAAAAGAAATACAATTCCAGAATTGACTCCAACCCTTAACAAACACTCATCAAGCACTGCTTCTAGTTATCGCCATAATTTCCAATCCTGTCCATAATGTTGGACACGGTCTCTTTGCTTTCTTTCAAAACAGTCACACTCCTGCTCAACTTCTGTCTCTTCCCTGATATTGAAGGAGACTCCTCAAGCAGCCTCTCAACACCACCACCACTTGAGGATAACAATTCGTTACATATCTCCTTCTGCAAATCAACATTCACCAGCTCATTGATGTTTAACATCAAATGCAAGGCAATAACATCAATGAGCCTCCTCAGCACAATCTTCCAATAGGCAATTAATCTCGCCTTTAAGTCAAAGGCCTGAGTCAACACAAGATTTTGATAGTTCTTCAGATGAATAACTTCAACATCACCAACACCTTCCAGATTCACAATACTTGAAGCTCGATTAACATTCAAAACTTCTTTCAAAAACTTTTCTTGACGACACATCAGCCTGTTATACTCCTGCAAGTACTCAGGGTTACAGGTGTAGTCTGTAAGCTTCTCCATCTCGATAGCTTGAAGTACATGCTGAATGGAATTCTTTTTCTTCTTAGCAATAAGGTGCTCAGCAGCTCTACGAATTGAAACCTGAAGTTGATAATAGTTAACAGAATGACGATTCAAAACCGAAACTACAACAGTTTACAGATAATTCCATACACTTTCAACAAAATTAATTGGCATATAAGAAATTCCCCTAACTTTTCTCTGAAGTAATGTCAAAAAAGCAGTTCTTGGCATGAAATTCGGAAGACCAATAAATTTGGCTTCCTCAAGAACTTTGATCTCCTCCATAAGGAAATCTTTAGTAGCATTACTTTCAGCACAGTTTTGAAGCTCACTTGCATATGAATTCAGCATATCTACTAATCGAGCTGTGCAATGCATTTTCTTTTCATCAGGATACTCTTCAAATTCTCCTATCAGAAGAATTTTTTTCAGAGAGTCTCTTGACAAAGAAATGATTTGCAGAAAAGCAGACATGGCATCAGCCAATGAGGATAAATTAGCAGGCAAAGTTTCCAGCTCATGCAAACTAGTAGCTAGTTTCTCATTAATCTTCTTAATGATCTCCGGCAAAGTTTTAGATATAATCATCGCTTGAACATGAACAAGCTTTTGAGCCAAAACAGGAATTCCAACAATAGATTTGTCTATCTTGGAGAGAAGTGAGTGAGATTGGAACAGCTTCTCTTCTTCATTTCTTGCATCTTCATAAGACTCTTCACCAATTCGATTCCTTACACAAACATAACCTAGACCAATGTTAACGTCGTCAGCTGTAACCTTCTCCAGCAAACCTTCAGGAGATTTATCAGCCTTTGTCACGACAGCAAGTGTTCTCAAACCAGTTTTATCAACAGCTTGTGACATCCTTATCGACTCGCAAGTAGTAAAATCAACAGTAGCAGAGAGCACATTCAAAATAATACTTTCTTCTGGAGTAATATACTCCATGATGATATCCTTAATCTGATCATAAATGTTATCAGGTTGACCATGAACAGGAACACGAGTTATACCTGGAAGATCAACCATAGTAAGATCAGGAACTCCATTCTTCTTTACTATCAAAGTCAGTGGGGTGTTGCAAATCCCTTTGGCAGTGCCAGCAAGATCCTCAGTGGCTGTGTTAATAGCATCAGATACATTTTCCTCATCAGTTGAAACTTGTTTGCCATTATACTCCAAAACAAGCTCTGGCTGTGGAAGTGGATGGTTTTGCAGCCTCATAACCAAAGGTACTCTTGTACAAATTCCTTGTCCACGAGGCAAGCTAATACCAGCTAAAGATTCAAGGACACTGGATTTGCCTGATGATTGATCACCAACAACAACAATGGTGGGAAGTTGGATTCCCTCTTTGGCAATGTTGAGACGCCTTAGGTTTTCAAGGGCATCTAGAACAGGACGTATTTTCTCATTGTAAGATGATACTATTGGTGCAACAACAAGTGGTTGAGGTTGATCATCAAAATCAACATGGACCAATGCAAGTGATGATGCATCACGTTTAGTAGATTTTGTGGAACTCTTCTTTCCAAAAGCCATTTTTAGGACAAGTGAAGTGATAATATTATGGTCAGAGAAGATATAAAAACCTTTTGATGAGCTTGTTATGAATGGGGATTTAGCTTATGTGAATATTTATAGAGAACCTAAATGAATAGGTGGAATGAAGGGTTGGTTGTTTGGTTGGTATCTTGCACAGAACATTTCAGGGGAATTGCAGCTACAGTTGGGATGTTGGGTTCTTCAATGTTTTGAGAAAATGAAAGGTTCCTCGCTAAGTGCATGGTAGTAACTCCACTGAGATCTTATAGTTCCAACGCAATAACTCAAGTAAAGTACTTACTTGTTTACCAAGGAGACAACTGCATGATCGTTTTACCATCAATATCACACTTAACCACTTCACATATTCATTTCAAAAAAACCACTTCACATATTTCAATATATAATTTCATCATTCATATATTTAATTATCTAAAGTAAAAAAATTATAAAATTTTAATATTTTAAAAATATTTATCGTGAAAAATTGAATAACATCATACAATATTAAACAGATGGAATACTCACGATAAGATTTATTTGGGCTCTACTCAACAAGATATTTTTTGAACTTATATACTGGAGTAGGAGTACTAGTTTTTAAGTTGATACGGTTAAAATAGACATGTTTTATGTACCATTTTTATGAAGGTAAATTTTAATCATTAGGTTACCTCTTCCTTAAAAAATATCACTAGGCTACCTCACAATTTTTTTTTTAACTTATTATATTTTTCCTTTTGATTTTACTTATGCTATCTTGATTCAAAAAACAAAAAAAATTAACAGTAATTAATGTTCATTTCCCCCTAAAAAATGCTTATTTTCATTATGATTGAATAAATAATACTTATGTAAGAAAAAAAAATTCTTATGATCTCAAATGTTACCAAAAGTCTATTATAATTACTATATTTAATGTTATTATTCCAAGTTTGCCCTTATATTAAATCTACTATAGCTTATATTATTATTGTGATTTTTGCTCTATTTAATAAAAATAACGGATAGCTAATAAGAGAAATGACAGCGTATACTAGCTTATGGTTGATACATGACTCATCGCTTATAATTTAGGGCTGATGACGGGTATCATAAAAGCTAATTGTAGTGTTTGGTAAAATTAACAGTTCGATTAACTGATAAAAGTAAAATCACATAAAAGGACATTTTTAATTCAACATAAAATTTATATCAATTAATATTCAGAATTTAGTAGTTTAAATTTATTAATTTTTTATATACTACTTTCATTTAAGTTTTATACTTTATAAAAAAATAACGCAACAAAAAAAAAAGTTTCCATCAGAGAAGAATGGAAGTCAGTGGAGTGTTTAAAATCCCTTTGGCAGTTCCAGCAAGCTCTTCAGTAGCTGTGTTTATAGCATCAGAGACATTTGCTTCATCAGTTAAAACCTGTTTGCCATTATACTCCAATACAAGCTCTGGCTTTGGAAGTTGATGATTCTGAAGGCGCATGACCAAAGACACCCTTGTGCAGATTCCTATACCTCGAGGCAAGCTGATACCAGCAAGAGATTCAAGGACACTTGACTTGCCAGAAGATTGATCTCCAACAACAAAAGCTGTATCCCTTCTTTAGCAATATTGAGACGCCTTAGATTTTCAAGAGCATCAAGCACTGGACGTATCTTTTCATTATAAGAAGATACAATTGGTGCAACAGATAGAGGTTGAGGTTGGTCAATATCAACATCAACATGGACCAATGCAAGTGATGATTCATCATGTTTGTTAATAATGGTAGCCTTTGTGGAACTCTTGTTTCCAAAAGTCATTTTTAGGATAAGTAAAGGTATATTGTATTACTGTGTGATGAATGGAGGTTTAGCTTAAGACAAGTAAAAGGGAGCTTATGATTTCAGCTTTATGGAGGTTTTTCTTCACTAAAATCTCTTTTTATGAAACTATGATTAACAATGGAAAGCACCATAAACACTCTCACTCTCTCTCACGCTCTCCTTCTCTTGGCTTGCCTAGAAATTTGTAGTTACTTCAAATCAATAGTACAAGTCTATAAAACTTGGTCACAGTCTATTGCCTTAGGTACATCCCACATCATGACAATACTACACTAGCTAGACTAAAATAATACGTATTTTCATAGGACCAGGCCTTGGACTCCAAGGGTGTGAGAAAGATTAAAATAGTATAAATGGATACTGTAGCAAGTGTAGTTCTCTACATTCTATTACGCTACACTCAGTTACTTTACTCATACAATACTAATGAATAAAATTCAATTTGTTCCTTCGAAACTTTCTTGTACATCAATTTATCATGTGTTTGGTTTGGTATTAATAAGAATTGAGTTCGACATAATTGAGAAATACATACCACAAATAAAATTTATGGAATAATTTATTATTTTTAACGCAAAAGCTATAAATTTGTGTGTTGAGTATTTTACAAATCGATGTGTGAGTGGAATCATCTCTCTTTAACACAAACATCTTTCTAGTATGATAAGAGTGATTTTGTAAATAATTGTTGTGCTTTTGAGGGTCATGGTGTAATTGAGTGGGGTGTAAACACCTCTACGGAGCTAGACTTTAAAAATATTAAGGTCTCAAAATATTTATACATCAATAGGTCTGATGACCCTCATCCAATTATTTTGGAGGGTTTCTTTTTAGACCCATCCAATTATCTTTTTGGTTAAATAGATTACTCTTTAAAAATAAAAATTACGTGTTTATTTTATGAGGGCTGCTATTTATCCCGAAATCATCACGGTTTGTTTCCATCCGTTAGATGTTATTTCTGATGGAATACATGGGTTGTATGATATATAAAGGTGGGCCATGGCTTTTGTTAAAACAAGGTTGTGATTTCTTTTTGATAAACATTTTCGCTTCTAGAAATGCTATGTCTCACGACAAAAAGCATCCCGAAAGTTTCCAGAATGATGTGTACATGACGTGTAAATGACATCATCTCATGGGTCCAGCTTTTAATTCAATTCCTCT
>Ga0228711_1002959_pt1 | contig 26348 bp, 14 predicted proteins | sample MedpolnodulmetaG_2_FD_177996 | JGI IMG/M metagenome (GOLD analysis project Ga0228711, IMG submission 177996) | Root nodule microbial communities from Medicago polymorpha collected in Santa Monica, California, United States - brown nodules | ecosystem: Host-associated > Plants > Roots > Nodule... | reverse complement strand
CTTTTTTCTCATGTCAAAAAAAAAAAGTGGCTTTTTTCTAAACATTGTAGACTTTTTTTCTTTAGATATATTGAATATTGTATGTTCTATAAATTGTATTGAAAGTTTTATGAATTTTTTATGCTTAACGGTAAAACTTTGTCCACAACATTAAACAACAAATTGAGTAAAAAAAAAATTATGTTGATATTATTAATCTCTATTTTTTTAATTTTAAATAAAAAATGCTATATTTTGACCCAAAAAAAATGTTATATTAATATTGTCAAATAAGATAATAAATTATGGATTTGAGATTTTCAATTCAAGGGATTTAGGGATGATATTTAAGGATTTGAGATTTAGGGATTTAGAGATTTTAGATTGAAGTTGAGGATATTGATTTTTGGTTCAGGGACTAAAGTGACAATTTTCTACTTTCACTTTAGTCTTTGTGACACATTTAACAGAATTATTTAACGTCAGGGACTGAAGTGATAACGGAAGTGCAGAGTCAGGGACTTCTTTGTATTTAATCCGGAGTCAAGGACCTATGTGACAGCGAGGTACAGAGTCAGGGACTAAAGTGACTATTTACTCTTTCATTAATTGTCACACACCTCCCTTAACCTCAAACGCCGTTAATGACTCCCTTAAACGGTAGAAATAACTAGCTTACATCCCTTAAAAGGTTATTCCCAAGACTGCTCTCATTCTTTATGGTTTTCATGCTGAAGCTTACATTCCAAATAATGGTTATTTGTTTTCTCATTAAGTAATTCCACTTTATGTCGATCCTAGTGGGTTGTGATCATACATATTTGTGTCATTTGAGATCTGTTGTATCAAATACCAGAAATTGTGACATTTGTTTTTTTGGAAAAAGAGAAATTGTGACACTTGTTAATATAGAGATGATTAATATAGAGATGAGTATAATTGTCACTTGCTTAAGCAGTCTGCTCAATATAATTGCCACTTTTTATTTACATATGTAAGCAGTGGCCAGTGGTTAATGGAATTTTTCAGATACTTTAATAACTAAGGATTTATCAGGGTCCAAGTGCACCCTTAAAGAGAAAGGATTTCGAACACAACAAATGCATGAACTCTTAATCAGCACCAATAGATGAGCTCCGATGAACAAATGGGGGCACAGAACACATATACCCATATATGCGAACAAGGAAAACGATGGAAAAGAAGATAAATGATAAGTTCAATTTCCTTTCATTGACGAAGGTTTTGACGGTGTTACCATGAAGGGAGGTGAGTGAATTTTGGAAACTAGAGGGGTGTTTATGATGTTTAGGTATAACTCAGGGGAGGTGAATGTAATTTACCTTATTATTATTAATACACAATCATTCACCTCATGAATTTTTTTAGTGAACATCTTTATGTCTCTCTTCTCTTGAACATTCTCGTGTGAATTACTCCATCCGGTCACATTTAAAAGCAAAAAACAATTCTTTAGGTACATTGAATAACTGATGTATCTGATCTATAATTAAGATCGGATACATTAGTTATTCAATGAACCTAAGAAATTGTTTTTTTGCTTATAAATGTGACTGGAAGAAGTATTTTCTTTATCTTGATCTTTTGAACTTTCAAGCCTTTCAGAAGGCCAAAAGATGAATAGGTACATGTATGATATTGTCATTAAACTGGAGCCTTGTCAAAAAAATTACAAATGCCTTGTTTCTTGAAATTTGGTATATAAATGATGGGTTATAACATGTTTTTTAGGACCCATGAAGCTGGACACTTTATCCTGCAAATTTGGAATGAAAACACCAAAAAAACATAAATTAGAAAAAGACAATATCTGTCTTCAACAAAAGATTGTTGCAGTCTCAGAAGAAAGCACCTCTTCCATCACATGTTCAACAATGTTTAGCTTTAAAATTGCAGTCCTCACTACTCATGATCCTTAAATTTGTCATAAAAGCGAAGCAACAGATAAATAAGAAAGGATCATCAAGACCAAAGTGAATATAAAATGAGAACTATCTTAACACTCATTTGCAATGGTCTGTCCATTTATAGATGATAACATAAATATATTCATACAAAACAAATATTTTGCCTTTGCTGATTTCAGGACTCAACTTTTGGCACTACTAAAATGTTCATTGAAATCTCACGCCTATTTTGAATGATTTTCCTGCCATAAACCTCATAAAGTCCTTCCCATTTAACTATATTTTAAATTTTGCAAAAGAATCCATTTGTAAGTTAGAAGAAGAAAAACAAAAAACAAAGAACAAATGAAGTCAAGATACATATTTAGCAAAATTGACTTTTTAGGTTCATTCAATTAATGATGTATGTGATTTATATTATGGACTACATACGTCATTAATTAAATGAACCTAAAAAATCAATTTTGCTTATATTTAAAAACCGAGATAGTAGCTCATTTACGTCTCACTGTTGGTGTCATAAGTGTTTCATTGGTGATTCTTCCTTCCACATTATCATTTAGTATAATGGTACTGATAGCAAGCATAGAGAAAAGTAAATATATGATTTTACAAAAAAAATAAGTAAATATATGTCAACAAATATTACAAATGAACTGATGCACTTGACAGAGTTATAAAAGCAAGTACTCTATTAAACAGACTCTATTAAATTGTCAAGTTGGTATATATGTCTATATACTTAACTATCAGAAGAACTTATATGGGTAAAATTTGACAAAATCAAGTACATTTTAAAAATATTCATAATCCTAGGGACCGATTTTGAAAGGTTTGTACAATATCAGGGATGAATTCAGGGTTTTACTCAATTTAAACTTTCCATACATGCGTCTGATTTGTAGATTAGAGTTAAGATGAATTACCTGCCACTTAGTTCTATAGAGGGTAGTATAAAGATCTCTGCAGAGTTCATCAAAATTCCAAAGTAAGGTAAGAGATACTAGGGTTAAGTATGTATTCTAGGGTTTAGACTGATTATTAGATGCCTTGAGAGTGTTCTCAAGGGTGTATTTATAGTCTTCTATGGGCTTGGGTTTTGGTTGCTTGGTCCCCAAACAACAAGGGTATTTTGGTATATTAGGCGTGTTCTAGAGGTTTCTAGAAGCGGATAAGGCAGTTTAGTGGTGACTAGGCACGCTCTGGGCCTGATGACCCTTCTAGAGGGCGCCGAGGCCTTAATGGAGGGTTTGAGAGCCTTTCTGGAGGTCTTTTAGTCTTTTAGGAAAGTTTTGACGATTCAATTCAAGTTGAAGGAAGAAGGGAAGGTGTACTCGCATCTTCAATATGCCGATGATACTATTTGCGTGGGTCAAGCAACAATGGAGAATTTGTGGACCTTGAAGACCTTGCTTAGGGGATTTGAAATGGTTTCCGGGTTGAAAGTTAAATTTTATAAGAGTTGTTTGATGGGTATTAATGTGGAGCCAAGCTTTATGGAAATGGCGTGCAATTTCTTGAATTGTAGTCAAGGTCTCTTCCCGTTCAAGTATTTGGGGTTGCCGGTAAGAGGAAATCCAGGTAGAATCACTATTTGGGATCCTTTGATAGATCAATTGTCAGAGAAGTTGTCCTCTTGAGGTAATAAACACCTTAGTCTTGGAAGGAGGATTGTTCTCCTTAATTCCGTTTTGAATGTGATTCCTATCTTCTATCTTTCCTTTTTCAAAATGCCGGTTAATGTGGTGAAGAAGGTGGTTAAAATTCAAAGGGAATTCCTTTGGGGAGGCTTAGAGGGAGGGAGGAAGATTAGTTGGAAGGTGGTGTGTCAACCGAAAGAGGTGGGTGGCCTTGGTGTGAGGGATGTTTCTTTGGTGAACTTGAGTCTTCTCGCAAAGTGGAAATGGCGGTTATTGCAAGGGGATAATACGCTTTGGAAGGAGATTCTTGTGGAAAGATATGGTCTTAAGGTTGGCGAGTTTTTGAAGGAAGGGGTGGGTGTGTGGCCGGCCAATGCTTCTAGGTGGTGGAAGGACTTGGTGTCCTTAGCAAAAGGTAATGAGGTAGATTGGTTTTATGAGGAGGTGGTTAGGAAGGTGGGTAATGGAGCTACAACGAGTTTTTGGAAAGCGACGTGGAGAGGAGGTGAACCTTTTATGATTAAATTCCATAAACTTTTTTCGATTGCAACGTTCCAAGAAGCAACGATTCAAGAGATGTGGGTTTGCAACGTAGGCGGAGGGAGGTGGAGGTTTAGTTGGAGGCGTCAACTTTTCATTTGGGAAGTTAATCTCTTTGATGAGTTGTTGGGGGTGTTGGAGGGTTTTGTGTTGGGAGAGGTGGAGGATGAATGGCGGTGGAAGTTGGAGAAAGATGACATCTTCACGGTGAAATCTATGTATCTCAAATTGGAGGGGAGAGGGTTGGCGGAGGTTGTGTGACCAGAGGGTGAGAGGAGAGTGTTTAGACAGATTTGGAAGATCAGGGCTCCGTCGAAGGTGAGGGCTTTTGTTTGGAAGACTCTTCTTGATCGGATCCCGACGCGTGTTAATTTGGGAATTCAGAATTGTTTACCTCATGGTGTTGGAAGTAATTGTGTTCATTGTACGGATTTCTCCGAGTCTACCTCACATCTTTTCTTTCATTGTGATTTGTCCCGGAATGTTTGGTTGAGTTTGATGTCTTGGTTGGATTTGAATTTTATAATGCCACCAAACCTTTTTGTACATTGGGAGTGTTGGAGTGGGGGTCCTTTGAATAAGAAAGTTTGGAACGGGTTACAGATGATTTGGGAGGTGGGGATTTGGGTGATTTGGAAGGCTAGAAATGACCGCATTTTTAATAATGTTATTGCTAGTTGGGATGAGCTAGTGGAGGAGGTTAAAGTGTTGTCTTGGAGATGGTTGCTAGGTAGATCAAATTCTATGGTATGCTTGTTCTATGAGTGGAGTTCGGGTCCTCAAGAATGCCTTTTGAGGTAAGGTCGCGGTTGTCCTGTGGTTGTTGTTCGTGTCTGGCTGTTGGGGGTCCTGTGCCTTTGGTTTTGGACTGCTGCCATGACAGAACAGCAGCTGTTGGTGTTGATTTTGTCAGTTGTGCAGCTAGTTTTTTGGGTCGGGTTGGGCTGTGATAGGTGATGCCAGTTTGAGGCATTTGCTTGGGGCTGTTCAGAGGGGTATTGGCTTAGCTATGGGCTTGAATTTTGGTGTGGTTATTAGATTTCAAAGTCATAGCGGTTGCCATGCCTGTATAGTTGTGGCTGCTTCTGATGCGCCTGTGCAGCTGCGGCGTTTCTGCGGGGTGTGGCCAGCTGTTGCTGCTGGTTTTCTCTATCTAGGAGCAGTAGTGTGTTTATTGTTTTGGGGTGGTTTTTTTAAGGGGTTTTTGTTCGAGCCAGAGTTTTGTGGCAATCGATTCCCCCTTGTAATTTGTTTTTTTTCCACCCGAGCTTATTAGTGCACCTTACATGGGCTTGTAGGTTAATAATATTTTGCCGTTTCAAAAAAAATAAAAATTAAACACTTTATAAATGATATAATCCATAAATACAATGTTTTAAGGTTGATTTAATGGATAAGTATGAAATGTTTTAAAAATATATATTTCTGAAGTTCGGCTCAAAGGTAAATAAAATATGGTTTGGTAAAAAAGATAACAAAGTTAAAACATGATGTTTTATTGTTGTTCCCACACGGAACCAAACTCAAAATCTTTTGAACGGTTCACAATTAAGATAACGAATCTAAAATTGAAAGAAAAATCAATAAACTATCAGCTTGGTAAATAGTTTATATAAAGTGTTTTATAAGATTTTGCTAACGAATGTCCCTCGTGCATTTTTTAAATATTTTAAATTAAGTAATGATTATTTAAAAAAGTCAAATACTTTAACTCCTAATACATTAAATACACACATTTTTATGAAGTAAATAATTACCATTTATAATTCTTAAAAAGTATCATGACACGTTTGTTAACATTTTCCTCCCTCATTTTTAAACTCTACAACTTTAAAGGTCCCCAATTTGATATTGGGCTATACACCTTTCTGTCAAAAGGAAAAGAAAAAAATATCTGCATGCCAAAATTGTGAGGATAAGATGATCAAATGTGCAAATAACAAAAAAATCAAATCTTATCCATTCATTAAATCCAAGGGTAGAAAACCATGGAGGCTCATATTTTTGATGGAGCATGATATACGAGGAACCATTGCAGAAGGTGATCCCCAACCCAACTTCGTTCAACGTTCGTGTTTACTGTTCCTCGTATCTCTCTTTCTCTCTTCCGTTTCCTCTCTCACCAGGTAACACCCTCTGTCTCTATCTCTGCTTCGGATCTATGATTTCAATGGCTTTTGTTTGCGCTCTCTGTTCTTTTCGATTTACTTTTTATCAACATTATCATATACAAAATGAGTATGACCCTGTTTGGATTTGCATCAATGACTTAATTAAGAGTATATACCATAAACATTTTTATAAAAAAAATGATAAAATAAAAGTCAAATTGTTTTCATAAGCTATCAATATAATTGGAAATTAGCCGAAAACAGTTCATGAACATGCCATAAGCTGTTTTTTTTTTGTAAACTCGCTTGAATAGTCTCATAAGTGTTATGCTATTAGCTCAAATAGATCGATCCAAACAGGGGATTTATTTGTAATCCAAGGCTCAGGTTTTGGAAACTAAAGAACTAACTTGGTTTTGTTAGAATGTTGGATTTAAATCCTGGAAAAGCTGAAGTTGTTGCTTTTCCAATTCCTGCTGATAAAACAAGTTCCGATTTTAGTTTTTTCTATACCCTATTCTGTGAATACTAGTGTGCGTTTGATTTGCTATAAAACAGATGATTATACTTGACAACTTTTTTTGTACCCAGTTTGATTTAGAAACGGGTCATGAGACCGGACAAAACATTTAGCAAGGGACTAGACAAAAACATGAATTTTTGTCCCTCATTAAACTATGGGATTGGTGTGTCTGGAGTATTTTTTATTATTGATCATGAAATGTCTTCAATTGAGTAATCTTTTGTTTTTGAAGACTTATATGCAAGTAAAAGAAATAATTTCCAACATTAGTGTGCTGCTTTTGACTATGTAGAAATTGATTTGCAAAGACATTGAATGCAAACAGCTTATGCTTATTTTAAATCTGGTGTAAGATGAAAGCAATTTTAATGATCTTATGTGTTGAAGATGCAGTCTGAGCTTTATATTAAGATTATGACCACATAAATAACATTTTTGCAGTTGTGGAAGACATGAATTGGATTCAGCGAAAGATCCACCTTTACAATGTGACATTTGGGCTTTTTATGTTAGATTGGTGGGAACGTTGTACTTTTAGTATCCTTTGTTGCGCTATCTTCTACTTGGAATATTTGCTAAGTTTTGATAATTTGTAGTTACTTATGTGCGGTGTTATGTGAAACTGAGATTAATCAATTATTGGGAACTTGTTTGTTATGCACTTTTAAGGTGCTGAGCAATAGTGGTTTTAGTTGTCTTATTGGTTGGAAAGACAACTCGAATCATATTAGAGATTTTTGACAAAACAGTTGGGTAATTAATTTCTTGAATTCATATGCTATATTATCTGTTGTGGTACTGGTTTTAAGAGTTCCTAAACTATTGCACAGATATTTTGGTGATTGTACTAATGTGTTTTGTAGTGCGGTACATTGCCCAGTTCATCAAGAGGTAATGCATTTTTTCCCTTCTCATCTATTTTTAATTAGTGACATAAATGCACCAACAATGATGAGATTATATAATTAATTACATGTATGTAAAGTTTACTGGATTATTATAGTTATATACAGTTATTAAGTCTGCCAATTTTTATTGCAATTACTGTTGTTGATTAGAAATATGTAATACTGCAGAGAATATATAACATGCATGTAGAAAGCAGCACACATTTACATTTCTCCACCAATGGGTTGATGTACAAATTCTATAAAAACTGAAACTCTTTGTCTTAACTCTTAAGTCTTAACGGATAATGTTTTTTCACCAATGTACGTCTACATTTAGAAAAAAGTCTTAGTTCTGTATTTTGTGCATCCTTACAAACTACTAACAATGATGAGACTTTGTGCCAATTATTCCCTTTACTCTTACCATTGTAAATTAGAGATCCAAGCCCACCAACATTCGATTCTCATGAGCATTATATTCTTGGCATCCATTTTACTAACGTAAACCATTTGTAACACAGCAAAATACCATTATAATCTTAGCATCTAATTTAGCTCCAGTTTCTAATTCTGCATACGCAAGTGTAGAAATGAACACACTTTCAGTTGCATTCAAAATACAAATACTTGAGATCTTCAATTAGTCTATATATTGCTGAAGCTTCATAGATTGCAATTCTAACATTAGCAGGTAGTCTTGCTGTTCAAATATTTTTTAGCAGGGAGTCTTTATTATGATGCTGTTTTTCAAAACCAGCGTGGATTTGGAATCTGATATCTTTATAATCTGCCATCCTGCAATTACAAGAGAATATATGTATATTGTTGTAGAAATTATTGTTAGTTTCACCTTTTCTTTCCCTACTATCTAAAGTTAGTGTACTCTTCCAATACCAGGTATGTCTTTTTGTGGTAAGAACCAAGAAGCAAAACCATTTTCTTGCGAAAATGCCAATGTAGATTTCTACTTGAAGATTCAAATTAGTTGCAGCCAGTGTGTTTGGCATAGCTGGTTAGGGAATATATGTTGTAGCAGTTTGATATGGTATGTCTTTAAAGTTTGTTAAAGCAGCCAAAAAAATTGGCGACATACGTCTGTGATACACCTTCATGAATGTTATTTAAACATTTCTTTGTTTATAAGGTTGTTCATGATGTTGATTGGCATTTTCTACATTGTAATATTATTTTAGATGTTCATTTTCTGTTTGTTTTGAGCTTTTGAAAGTGTATGCCCGTGCAGATTGCTAATAAAGGTCTGATAAACCCCACTGGGAATGCACACCAGAATTACCTCACAAAAAGAGGCTGGAGAACTATAGTATCTGAATTTTATAGGAAAACTTGAAAACAATATGACCAGTAATTCATAAACAAATGGAATAATTTTAGAAAATAATGGTATAGGCTAAAGACCAAAGTTATAATTTAAAATTATGACTTTGGTCTAGCTTGTTTAATAGCGAATATTGCGGCTTCTGAGTTCAATTTACAAATTATTTTTTGGTTAAGAAACTGATTTAGATATTTCAAATAGTAACAAAGAAAAAAGATATTTCAAATTACAAATGCTTTTCTTTTCCTTGAAAATAGGTAAAAGGGTACAAATATCGAGATTCTTTTAACAGATATATTTTATTCATAACGAAAATCGAAATACAATCATGAATGGGATTAAAATAACTGAATGGTCTTAAATATGAAAAAACTCCTCATTTTTAAAGATCCTTTTGAAACAAGTTTGTCATAAACTAAAATCATTACGTTTTAGCTTAACAATTAATCCTCTCTATGACAAAGTGCCATGTAACTGTTTTTTTTTCCGGTGACCTAATTTTCCTCCGATCTAGCTTCGGCGCAGCTCCGGCGTGCTTTTTCTTTACTTCTCACGGTCGTTCTCTACTCTCTCACGGTGGCTAGCTCCTTTTCTCTCTTCTTCAGAATTGATTCTACGAAGTTCCTCCGGTTCCACACTTTTTTGGATTCGTTCTACTCAACGACGTTTCTTCTCTAGGGAAGCTTTTCTGGCTCAAAACCATGGTGTGTCCATGGCCTTTCATGGCAGCTTTGGACTCGACAGTGGATAAAACGGTGATTGAGAAATCCAAGATGATAGATTCGGGCAAATCCTTCGCACAAGCACTTTCCGGCGAAGTTTCGGGTGAGTCTTTTCTATCAAATCCACCTCCCAAGGTGGTTATGGGTGATTCCGTTCGTATTAGAATCTCTAGAGCTGCTTATGAATTAGGATTATTAGCTTGCAAAACTCATCTCCATGGTAGATTAACCTTACACAAAGGCGATGCACCACTAACAACCCTGGCTTTGAAAGCAAAACTCAATAATTTGTGGCCACATTTGCAAAATTGGAGTCTGATTCCGCTTGGAAAGGGGTTTTTCGAACTCAATTCCAGTTCAATTGAAGAAATGAGAAGAGTATGGGCTCTTGGAACCATCAATCTCAAACCTGGTTTGTTTCGTTTCTATCGATGGACTAAGGATTTCGTACCTCATGCACAGACACAAACCCATGCACAAATCTGGGTTTGATTCATGAACCTTCCTCAAGAGTATTGGGAGAAACAAACCTTGTTTGAAATAGCTTCAGGCTTAGGCACTCCTCTCAACATTGACGAGGCTACTTTACATAAACGCTTGGGAATTTTTGCCAGAGTCTTAATTTATGTAGATTTATCTGCTAAGTTGTTTGAATCTGTGGTGGTTGAACGTGAAGATCATGTTATTTCCATCTCTGTTCAATATGAGAAATATCCTATGTTCTGTACACATTGCAATATGCTAGGTCACACTATTCAGAACTGTGCAAAACTGAGTACTGCTAACAAAGGTGATAGTCATGCTAATGTTCATCAAAAGCACCACAATGTCAATAACAAGGCTGCTCCCAAATCTAGTTTCTTTGGCAAGAAGGATTTGAATGCCCCCGGTAGTAGCAGCATGTTTGATAAGAGGTCTGAAGCACCAAAAAATTTTGGACCTGAACCAGTTAACAAAGTGGCTGAGGCAACTGTTGTTAAGGCACCAATAAAGGCTAATGTTGGTGTTAATGCACCAGCAAATTTATATCAAACTGCTAACATACCTGCTCACATTGACCTCAATGAAGATTCTTTTGATTCAGCAGATGATTTTGAGGAAGGGGAATTTCAAGACATGACAGAGTCTGGCGTTCACAACATAGAGCATCCTGCTATGGTGAAACACAAACCTATTGGAGGCAATCTCAAATTACATAACTCTTTTGAGGTGTTGTAAACTGGCACTAAGCAGGTGGAGCATGTCACAGGGCAAGCTATTTTAGGTGATGAGGAATCTACTCTCACTGTATTGGATATGTACACTGATAAAAATCCAGATGTTAAGGACAATTCCCTAGGGAATGTTGTTCTGACTCATGGCACAAACTTATAGCATCCTTGTAACTTGGAAAAGGGAAACTCTCAATCTGCTGCTTTGAGCTCAAGCAACTCTCTAGAACAACTTAATATCATTGGGAGGAGCACATACCCCAAAGTTATTGCTGTGTCACCTGGTCTTGCTAAGGGCCCTATTTCTGATGAGTCATCCATTTTGCAGCTCATCATTGTTCCCATTACTACTATCGTGGAGTCTTTAAGGCCAAACAAAAGTAATGTGCAGGTCGTAGCTGGTTCTAGAAATAATCTCAAGCTTCACAACTCCTCTGAGTTGTTAAAAATTGGTTCTGAGCAGGTGGAGCATGTCAGAGGGCAAGCTATATCAAGTGATAAGGAATTTACTCCCATTGTATTGGATAAGCAATTTGATAGAAATCTAGATGTGGATGATGACTCCCTAGGGATGCCTGACTTGACTCATAGCACAAACCTAGAGCACCCTTGTAAATTGGTAAAGGGGAACTCTCAACCTGCTGCTTTGAGTGCAGGTAATCATGTGTTGGACCTTGTTAATGGGAGGCAGACTTTCCTCATTACTGCTACTGTTGTGTCACTTGGTGATGCTAGGGATCCTTTTTTTCATGATAATTTAACAATGCAGCCTATCATTTCTCCCATCACTATTAATGATGAGATTTTAGGGCAAGATAAGAGAAAGGTTCACTTCACTGCTGGCCCTAAGAATTTGTCTGCTGCCTGTTTGAAAGATGGTAAAATCTTGAGTAAGTATTGGGGGGATGAGGACACTGATACTTCTGATGGCACATTGGAACCTGATACTGACCATGAGGCTCACAAGAGCAACTGTCAAAGCTCATTGGAGCATGATATAGACACAGCTGGTACCCTAGCAAATTTGAAGGAAACTCGCTCTGCTGATCAGTACCTTCTACAACATTCTCATGAAGGTGGTTTTATTAAACTAGGCAGGAAAGGCTGGAAGAAAGCTGCTTAAACCTTAGATGGTAACAGTTTCTGTCAGAGTTTCAACTAGACATAAGAAGACTAGTGTTCGCCTGAAGGACCAGGCATGAAGTGCATCCTTTGGAATTCTAGGGGAATTGTCTTCACTAGATTTTCTATGCTTTAGCTGCTTTTCTTCCCTCCTTGCTGTTTTAGGAGGGTTTGTTTCTTTATGTTGGATTTGTTTCTTTGTTTCTTTATGTTGGATTTGTTTCTTTTTGTGTTGTTTCTGAGACTTTTTGTATGAGGTTCAGGCTGCACCTGACAACATTTATTGAATTTTTAGCTTTATCAAAAAGAAAAAAAGCAAGCTTAACAATTAATACCAGAACATTTTTTTTTAAAAAAAAAAAAAAAGGCCTTGTCTATGTTTCAAAATTTATTTTTGGTATTGCCATAAATTTAACGGATCTTCATTGATGATTGACACCGCACAGAAATACCATTGTGAGGGAATTGTAGAAATAGTAACCATATAAATTCTAGTATAGAAATTAAGATGCATATTAGCCAATTCTATACAGAGTTTTTTGGTCTTGTCAAATAAAAAATGTTCTAGGAAAGCTATACAAGATAAAAGATATAAAGAAACTGAACCATCTATGTTTCAAAAAAATACCCCCTAAACTTCCTTCACACCATAAACTTCCAGCCTGGGACCTTCAGACCTGGGTTATGTTGTTGTTCTCTATGTTGAAAACCTCCAAGTTAGCAGTAGCAGCAGCAGGAGTTATATTATAAATCTCAGGAGATCGAAATTCTTCGCAGTCTGTGGAGCCATTTTTGGTGAAAAATGCAATAAGGGTATTCATCATCCTATTCACAGCTGCTTGAAATTCTTTTTGGTTCTTAGCAGAAACACTAGCATTACGACTACTTTGGGCTGCATTATGTAAAACTTCTCCAACTGGTCCCCCCTCAGCATATGACCTACAAGCTGTCAGTATGTTCCTCGCCCTTAGGCGGAAATGTCCCGCAACAAATTCCTCAAAAGGCTGCAGGTGAAGGAAACGTTTAGATAAATGTGACCAGAAAACATGAAATCTAGATTCAACAATCAAACTCACAAAAGTCAAGAGAACAAACAATCAAATAATATTGTAATATTCCAAGAGTCTGAAATAATTAGTAAAATGAAATTCACGTCAATTCTACCTCCTGGATAAAAATGTGAGTGTTCTGGTACAAAGGCACCTTAATGGTTTTTGACAGTTATAATATAATCATTAGTGTTACTTTAATTATTAATAATTGAAGCAATTTTGGCAACACTAAAAATTTCACAGTTAGATCATATAGGGTCACAATAGACATCCATGGCTTATTTTCTTCAATTATTCTCATCAATGCTACCCCATCCATCTTACTATTCTGGGTTTCACTATATCATTTTTACAGGTACCCAAACATGTGGAGAACCTTTCCCTAAAAGTTAGCTATCAGGGGGATGGAAGCATCGAGACATCAAGTCACTTAAGAACGCCACCACCGAGCATCCCTTAAACCAAGTGGTTTTTCACATACACGTATGAGGTTACCATTTCAGGATTCAGGGATGTTGACTACATATAAGGGATGCATAATTCAGCTCCTAAATCCTAATATGTATATAGCGCGTTTAGTAACATTATAATCCTCTGCTCATCTATCATTATAATAGTAAAAAAAAAAACGATGAGAATATATAGTCAAATTTTGATCTTAGTAATTGATTAGAAATATTACGGCAAGATGAAAAAAACAGAACCAGTCCAATTTATTTAGCTAAAACAACAGAAAAGGAGCAAACTGGCAAAGCCATCTGCCACCTAACCTAACCATGAAATTCAGGATTCGTAATTTATACTCCCTCCATCCCTATTTATATGCACACAAAACATTACTCCCTAATTAATATTACTAATATGCCTTGGAAGATAAAAAATCAATATTTAATACATCTATACACTAAGGGCAATGGATTAATAGACATACAAAAAATGTACATATTAATTACACGACCAATTTTCTTAATATATGTTTAAAGTGTCAAATGAGGTTATAAAAAGAGATAGAGGGAGTAATTTAAAAGTCAAATGCGGTTATAAAAAGAGAGAGGGAGTAATTAAAAAAAAATATATACTAAGGGCCCGTTTGGATTAGGCTTATTTTGAGCTTATACAAATAAATAAGCTTTTATGTATTATTCATAAGTTTTTTAATGTAGTTTATGAAAAATCTGTTTATAAAGATACAATTTTCGTTAGTGAGAACTTATAAATTAACATAAAAGCTTATTTATGTGCATAAGCTGTTTTGCATAAGCTCATAATAAGCCTAATCCAAAAGGGCCCTTAAACTATTAAAACAAAACTATACGCAAAACTAAATATTGTTTTATGGGGGACGAACCTTAGGTGGTTTACGCAGTGTATACATCATTGTCTTCAAGGATAAAACAAATGTATTATCATTGTAATCCTTGGATCTCCTTTGCCCCTCCTCAGCACGATACGACTCAGCATATCCAGGCTCATTAAAAAAAGGCTTCTCATTCAGAATCAGAGCTTGAATTGAAACCAAGACTTGTAGCATGGTTGATTTATCTGGATTCCAGTTTTCGCAGTTCTTACCATGCCACGTACCTAAGAGACTAAGGCAGACTTTTCCATTATGATATAAATTTGGATTTAGCCTCAAGCCACCTGAGTGGTAGTAAACTTGCTGCGGAAAATAAGTTGAGTTTATATTAAACACAGCTCAAGACACATCTTGAAACAAGTGGAACATTAATGATCCATACCGGTGGAACTGCAGGGTACTTTGCAGGAAAGAAGCAATCAAAGAAGAAAAGACCGTCGTGGTATGGAGTGCCTAGAGGTCCAACAATGACAGCCCTAATAAGCTCCATCCTAGATTCACAAACTCTCACAAAGATTTTATCTGTAGAACAAAAAGTATATCTATGAGATACACATTCCAGCAAAGACGGTTGAAAATGAAACTAAATTACCAAAAGAATAAGGTTGAATTTCATGTTTCACTGAAGACAATGGTAAAAGTTTGGACTGTAAGAGAAGACCTTGAGTGATGATTTAATTTAACTTCTTCCAAAAGTATTTTAAAGAACGTAATTGTCGATTTTCCATTAGCAAAATGAGAAAAGAAAAGGAAAAAAAAAAGGCAAAGGAGAAGACACTTCTAAAAACATATCTGAGAAAGAAATAAAAACATGGAATTATCGCATAATATTTTGTAGATTTGTTATAAAAATTACTATCTCTCGAGGGGGGAGAGATAGAGATATAGTTTACCTGGCAAATTTTCCTCCAAAATTTTCCATTCCTCCTGGATTTTTTTTGTCCAGTTCTTTGGTCGCTGTAAGAAACATATAATCGGATTAAGATTTTGTTAAATCAAGTGCTTGAAAACATGTGTAGCAGATGCAACTCAGAAAAACTTTCTCAATACATATATCACCTGTGTCTCTGCGGCTGAAGCACCTATCTTATCATAGTGATGATCAGGAATAGAATCAACAGTATCAAATTGCTTAAATTGCCGAAACTTTTGCATGACTGCATCTGTGGATTCATCTACTTCAGCTTTCGAACTGGACTCTGAATTGGCATGAGAACCAGCCTGCTTGCATTCGCTAGAAGCAACATCCTTCAACCAAGGCACTGGTGCTTCTACCCCCGGAGGCAAATCCACATTGTCAAATTGATCCTGCAAAAATGAGTATTCATCTTCATAGATTTCCTCATCATCGTAATAGTCAGAGCCATCGTCAGGATCTTCAAGTGCATCATCATCAATCATATCCTCATCATCATTGTGAAATGAAATTTCAGAATCAGAACCAATTGAATTCAGTGACATTGAGGTCGTATTCTTGCACATATCACCACTACCAGATGATTCTCCTACACTCATAGAATTTCCATGACCAGGGACCAAAGCATCCTGGCAACAGAAGAAAAACAGATAAAAGTCAAAACCCTTGTAAAGCTTAAGGTCATGTTAAGCATATGGATTCATCCCTGCACAAAAAATCATGATAACTTAATAGTTTTACTTCTACACTCCCACATATTTCAACTTATTCATGTATGGGAGCCCCCTTTTCCCAATAAATCAGCATAAATTTAGGATTGACACACGAAGTCACTTTTTGGGTGTAAAAAAGGTATCCTCCACACGCAAGTGCAACGATTAATCCCTCGAGCCTTGTGGGACCCAATGGGCAACAAACTCTCCCTAAGAGTTCAGGAAGCCACTTTTACAGCAATATGATAATTAGTTAAATATAAGTTCGCAATTTGAAGGATTTGTCACATGCAACACACAATTTAAAAAACGATCATTATTCGTAACATATAGGCATGCTGTGTTTATATAGGCATGCTGTGTCATAAACACAGTGGACGTAGTAGCCACGTTTGAATTTAGGTGGCAATGGAAATTAAACTATCAGAAATAACCTCGGCACTTCTGATTGAAGGCGTGTCCAATGTCTAACACATGTCAATATCCAACAAATCCAACACTGACACGTGATTACATTACACTTAATTGTGCGATTTTTTCAAATAATCATCAGTGTCAACATGTCAGTGTCATGACTGGTGTCCGTGTATGTGTCGGGACTTCATAAGTAACATTAGCGACAGGGTACAATTGATGAGCTATAAAGTTAACTCGTACTGATTTTAATTTCAAAAGAGCGGCGGCTACAAACCTTAGTATTTAATTTGGCTGCTGATAAAAAATCTAATGACACTTTAAGAATTGTCCATGACAACGTTACAACTATTCTGTTGCAAACTAAACATAAATGAATATATAACCCTAAAACGCAAAATGGCAAATCATAAGAATCAAACAGAAATAAAAAAAGCCCAACTCGTCAAAAGGACAAAAAAAAACAGAATTTCATGAAATTCAAATGATCAACGATGACGATCAAAATTCTAGAAAAGTGAAAATTAAACAAACAAAACCATAAAACCAGAAAATCGTGAAACTGAAATGAAAGGGTTTTCGTAACCTGCTCTTCCTCTTGTTTTCGTTTCTTGACGACACCAGAATTGGGGGAATCGGCATGATGATGACGATCCATAGCCCTAATACACTCTTTCTTTCTCACTCCCTATTCTGTTACTAATATTACTGCCAAGTATCTCCTTTTATAATAAATGTTTTTTTACATTTATAGAAAAACAACAAATTTTGTCAACAAAAAAAAACAAATTAATTTAATATTCCTTAAAAAAAACAAATTAATTTAATATATTATGTCAAAATATTAATAATTTTTTAATGCTGATTAATTAATATATAACAAAAATATATATATAAATAAATATTTTTATGTCTTGACCAAAAAAAATATTTGTATTTTAAGATATAAATCAATATCAATATTAAATTACATAAATACAAAATTTATATTTATATACAATTACATATATTTTTTGTGTTAATATTACTACATATATTTGATATTTAATTAGACTATATAATTAAATTAAGATTTACAAATTAAATGATTGGGGGAGGAACAAATTAAGTGGCACTCGTTTTAGGATTGTGCCACTTTAGTAAAAATTCTCCATTCCCTTATATATAGAGATATATAGAGATAAAGGAAACAAATATCACAATAAGTCAGAAGTACGAGAAGTACTCAGAATCAACAAAGCTGCAACAACTAAAAATCACACGAGGGAGGAGAAATAGAAAAATAAGAAAAAAACTAAAAAATACTCCAAATAATCAAGCAAAGTTCCTGGTCCTAGAAACACCAATTGGCCACCAACTAGGGTGTTCCTCGGTGGGCCAAACCCAGGACCCAAATCATATAGGATACTCCGGTTTAGGTGAGGTAAAACGTCCATCCATTATATTAACAAGTGGGTTTGGGCAAACACACTAGTTTGGTTTGGGTTGGATTGTGGGTTACCCAAATTATTTTTCTTTTTTTTGTTAATATTAAATAACTAAATGACACGTCCTCGTATTTTTTCTCATAAAAATTACTCAACTTTTTATTTTCTTAAAAATAATTGTGTAACTTATTTCACTATATTTTAGCGTTTAAAATAATAAGTTATAATATTAAATAACAAATTTCATCATAAAATACATGCAACAAACTAAAGTTGGATGACGTAAAATTGTTTTAACATCAAAATAACTAAAAAATGCAACATCATAACTTGTAACTAAAAAGGGCAACATCATAATTTGTAACTATAACATGTTTTGATTTTCAATATAGAAGATGTGTTGTGTCAATTTTAGAAATTAGACTTTGATTTTCAATATAGATGATTTGTTATGTCAATTTTTGAAATTGGACTTGATTGATAACCAATTTTTTTTTATTTTTAAAGAAAGATTATAACCAAAACCTTTGTTATTCTCCTTCCTCCCTGTGAAAGTGAAAATCAAAATAAAAATATGAACATTATTGGGTAAGTGGGTTTATTAGGTCTCGGTCTGGTTTTACCTAAAACCCATTATTTTTTATGGGATTATCATTTTTTAAAACCATATTCACCCAATCACCCAACCCAGACCCAACCCAGCCCACTTTTTTGGGTTTTTTGGGTGGGTTTGACGGGTTTTTTGGGTTGACTCAACCCATGAACACCCCTACCACCAACAACCTCAATAGTCATCGAAGGATTGTGATTCACTGAGGTCAGTAAAATGACATAGTCACACATTCAATCAAAACATAACCATTTGGTCAAATAAACGGTGCAGATTCATCTTCTCTACTTTTTTCCATTTTAAGCATAACTCATGATAGTAGAAAGGGAAAACTCACGCCGCCATCAAAACGCAGGTTGTGAAAATGTGAATCGTTCTCAAATTCTCCCCTTTTTCCTTGTGTATGATGTCTTTCTCATCATCTTCACCTCTTAATAAACCTCTTAAACATGATTCATGAGTAGTCCGACAAAAAACATTAGGGACACATCTAACTTTGCAACTATGTCGGAGGCCATATAATCCACCACCAACAACAATTGTGCCATTGTGATGGGCTTATTCAGATTGTTAATTTATTGGTCATGCAATGAGTTTGGAAGATTAATAGTTTCATGAATTGTGTCATGGTTGAGACAACCTGTCATGGGGGAAACTCACAGGTGTACCTTCCATCAACTATGTTGAAATTGGCGTGAATCAAAAGAACCTGTCACTTTGAAATTAACAAAATTGCAAGAACAACAAAAATAAAATGAATTAGAATTTTGGAATTTTTGAAATTGATAAATTGGCGTGATTGAATGGAATTCAATTTTTACTATCCTCTACGTTTGGCCATACAGTGGAAAATCATAGAAGTGTGAATCTGAACCATAGAAATAATCGGATGGCTGTGTTTTAATTGACAGCGCGACTGTGTTATTTCCATAACTGCAGAGAATCGCGTTCCGTCATGGAACTTCTATTGCAACATGAAATAAAAAGAAAAAAAAACAGAGAGAGAAAAAAAGAGGTTGAATCCTACGACAAAGGCCGACTAAAAACAGACAACCAACCAACCAACCGTAGAAGAGATGGCCTCATCCTGCCACCATTACACAACAACGTTTGTTCCAACATATGACAAGTTATACCTTTCACCCGCAGTAAGTAAAGGTGACCATGATTCTTATCCAAAAATGACTTGCAATAAGAGAGTTTAACCCTACAAACTAGAGTTATCAAAATGGGACCGACCCACCAAAACGACTCATCGAGTCTATATTTTATCACAGTCCAGATTGTAAAAAAAATGTTCATATATTTTTAGCCTACCATGCATGTATTTTACATGAGTCGATCTGGGTTGGATCATTGGGTTTTCAGGCCATCCATTAAAAAATTGTAATTTTTTAAAAATTATTTTGAAGGGACGTGTTTAAAAAACAAATGACTCAAACTAAAAAAACTCTGAGCTCGTCTCCTATTCTTTACATGTCATTTCGCTAATTTTATTAAACAATATAAATTCAACTCACTAATTCATCCCTTATAGTTATCTCTTATCTAGTATAAATTTATTCATTAATTGTTAACTTATCAACTATCCATTATTATTTTTAACCAACATAGTCTTATTTGTGCCCAGGTTGATGCATATTTAAATGGATCAAGGAAGAATGGATGATCTAAAGCATATGCAGCTTAAGCATACATAAGTTCCTATGAATAAAAACAATTTTTTACTGTCTAATATTCACTAGTAATACATGTGCACATGTCCTAAGTACTCACTAACATTTTATCCACCAGAGCAGTGCATCTCCATTGTCTTGTCTTGCTTTTATATGTCTTTTTTAGTCATGGTAACCAATAATAGCCGATAATTGTATTTGTCTCTACTAACTAAACTAAGCTCACGGGACTTTAACACGCTTTTTCTAATGCATGTCTTTTTATTGATTTGGATTCAACGAGCGCCACTTTGTGAATGAATCATACTATATTACACATGTCTTATATGAATTTTGTATCATTCATATAAACTTCAAAGAAATAAGAGAGGGTGGCTTAAAACCAGTGTTAGTGTGTCAAACTGTCAATTAAAACAAAAATTTGTCAAGTTTGTGAAGGCAATGCATAAATATGATCATTGAAGCTCCAAACTCGTAAAAACTTGCATTTTCAATATATGATATCCATATTGTAGAGCACTATAATTTAAAACTCTTACCTAGGCTTTAGATGAACCTTTTAAACTTTCATAATTTGTATATTACCACAAAGCAAGGAAGAACACCTCTAGGATTTAAAACAACTAGTTCTTCAATATCTAGTTGACAACTCATTTTTTTAACCAACGAATCATACCCTAAATCACTAATTTCTTGAATCTCTTGTAAAGGGTCGTTGATTCTCCCAGCTATCACCCTACACACTATAACACACTTTCTCATGAATGATTTTTTGGAAGAGCTGATGGAATCAATAGCTTTTCTGCATGTAGAAGTTGTGGAAACACCAACATTACCATGTAATTTTTGGTTGGCGGAGAAACCAAGCCTCAAAATTTGACATAGACCACATTGGTCTAAAGTGCACAAACTAGAAGAGCCACTTATTCCAATAGAACATGCAATGGTTGTACCATGGAACCTTAACATTTCATTTCCATCGACTAAGCATCGTGGGTGCTCGAGACTTGCAGCATTAGCTTTCACAATCTCTCTATATTCCTCAAAGCATGTAAATGTCTCTTGCATGTTTTGGACTTTTAATACAGATTCAATCTTTAATGTTGTCTTGCTTTCACCATTCACATCGCTAATTTCACATATTTTTTTGATAATTTGCCAAGATGAATCTTGTCTGTGAAGATTGATCACTGCAAAATGTACATGATAAGATTTTTTAGTTGGAATAAAACTTAATACCCTAAAATTTATAAAACTCACATCTTACACATCAAACTCGAGGGTTTCATCTCTTTGGTGCTTGGTTCTTTCCGTCGTTGTTCTGATTTTTTTCTCCAATATGATATATGTGTGATTGTGTGTGTGTATATGTATGTATGTGTGACATTAAAAAAAACATATGTGGTAAAGTGGCCTTAATACAACGAATCGAAAAAAACATATACAATCATATAATCTCAAGTATATACAATAAAAATTAAAGTCAGGTAAACTCATGTTACTGTTTTATTCACAAAACTACTTATTATTTTTTCATAATAGTTCGCAACATTTACACAATTTACAAAAAGAAAAGGAAAATTGTTAGTACGCATCTAACAAAAAGAAAATCAGGCATAAGAAGAATTGAGAAAAAAATAATGAATTAATTGAGCACCTCAAACTCATGCGTATCAATTCATGTAAAAAAAAATATTGATCCTTACCTGAATGCTCAGAAATATCATTTTCTTCAATAGTGTCAAGAGGAAAAGTTGTAGCTGGAAGGTCAACATTACAATCTTTTATCACCTTCACCTTTGGCTTTGAGAAGATACAACATTCATCACAATCAACACAATGTGTTTTTGTTGAAGCTATGATTCCTTTAATTGATCTGTCAACACCTTTTCGATCTTCAATGCTTTTAGAATTAGGATAACATGGACAAATTTTAATCTCACCACTTTTGCTATCAACAACAATTTCATGACTAACATGGTTAAGCATAACATTGTCTGCAAGATATTCTGGACTACTTAACTTTTTATTCGAATGATTCAAACCATTTTCTCTTTTATGGTGCGTATTTGCCTCTGGAACATAAACCTCTGATGATTGAGGTTTGCAATGAAGCGACTTCTTCAAATAAAGCCAAACCTCAGACATTTGGTTAACGTGTTTTTTATGTGATGTTGTAAAAGATATTTATTCTATCCTTCACAAGGTTTTGAAAGAGAAAAATGTGAATGCCCCACCAAAAACAAAAACAAAAAATATACAGCTATCTACAGGGTTGAATCAAATTCTAAAATATATAGCAAAAAAACAATCAAGGAAACTCATTTACTATTATAAATTACATTAATTTCTTTATTGTTTTAAATTATTTTCTTATTGAATTCTTCTCGAATTGGACGTGGAAATTATCATGAGATTTATTAATCATAAAATATAAATACATGGTATATTTTTTTCAATCTCTTTCTAAAATACACTCGGAAATTATCATATTTTATAAGTGATTAACTTATTTTATTTTGTTTTCAAGTTAAGTGGTTATAAGTTTTTTCTCAAAAAAAAAAAAAACAGTTAAGTGGTTTTAAATTAATTTTGCTCTTTTGAAAAAATAAGTGCTTGAATGTGATTATTATTTAGTGGTGGATCAGAATGTAATACACATATACTTTTATTTTTCGCCAAAAAAATAGTAATGGTTTTATTATATTACTTACCGGTAATCATGCTGCAATATTTTTTTTTTGAACGAGTTAGTTGAGGAAACCCTCCTAAGTGACCAAACCGATGAAAGTGATCCTGAGCATAATAAGTATCAACCGAAGAGAGACCAGGTCAGCTCCAAACTTGCATCCAAAGCTGACCGAAATTACTGCAAGTGATGAAAAGATGATTCGCTGACTCTGAACCCTGCATCCACCAACGCAAACAGTTGTTTCTTCCTGAATAATACCCCGCGTATGGAGGTTATCCTTTGTTGGAAGACGGTTGCGAAAAAGGCGTCATGCAAAGAGGGTAACTTTTAGGGGAACATGTTTAAGCCAGATAGTAGTCGTAGTAACCCTCTCAGAGTTGTGATATGATGATGTGAACAAAAGGTAAATATCATTGACTGAGAAGTCTTTGATTGGGTCGAGTAACCATATCCAACTGTCATGGGTATTATCCTGTAAAACAGTGTAATATAACAAAAAAACAATATTTCCTAAGAAGGTCATCCTCCCACATAAACAACCTTATTCGCCACGTTCACGCCTCTCCTCCCTCATCCCACCCTAAATGATGCATCTATGCCAACGAGCACAATGGATTTTCCGCCAGATAAAATAAGCGGCTAAACCTAACACTCAAAGGAACATCTCCAATCCATTTGTCCGTCCAGGAAAAAAGTACTACTACCATCTCCAACATTCCTAAGGATGTTATCGTCAAACCAACTCCTCACTCCCATGCTTATTCTGTAATGGATACCCGCCATACTCTTCCACCAAGTTGAACCCAACCTCCCACCCTCCTTGAGCTGCCCCCCTTTTTCCCTGTAGCGAGCCTTAAGCCCTCTATACCACAACCCATCTTTATCCACCAACATCCTCCAACACCACTTACCTAGTATTGATAAGTTAAACTCCCTCACATGAATGGTAGCCCTCAGATTAAAAGGAATGGTTGAGATTAAAACATGACTTAAGTGAGTCATGTGTTAGTTGTCATCTCATTCTTTATGCACCAATGCGTTAAGGCTTCAGTTTCTTCTTCTTCTTCGCACGTTCAAACCCTACTTCGTTTTCCTGCTTCAATGTTTCTTCTTCCCCTCTAATTATTCATCTTAATTAAAAGATAAATAAATCCCTTCATCTCCTGTAGAAGCTAAATTATTTTCCTCATCTTCTCCAATAGATTAAAAATAAATTCAAGTAAGAATCCAAGATTTCATATTTAGTACACTAAAAAACAACAAGTTTAGCCATTATCTTTATTTATCTTTATTTAGAGAAGAAAATACCAAAAAACTCTTTTAAACAATTTAGAAAATTACAATACGAACAAATACATGAATAGATAAGGTTATGAATAAATTTTTATCATCTATTTGGTATTGTTATTCAAGGGGCGAGAGAGATGTTGCGAAAAAAAAAGCATGGAGAAATCAGTTCCAAGCGTTGGTGCATAAACGATGAAGTGAGAATTGTCACATGATTTGCATATGTCTCACTTAAGTTGTGTTTAACCGTTATTTTTGATACGAGGGGTACCATTTATTCATATTGTTCCCCAAATATGTACACACACATCTAAATGACATACCCATATTCATATATACTTCCTCATTGAGATATCAAGAAAATGGGGTGGAAGCAAGGATTACATTCTGCTCCATGTCTTTGTCAGCTAATATGGACACTGTCTATGTCTCCATTCCCCGCCTAACCAACTCAGAACCTACAAACATTATACTACACATGGTAAGCAAAGACACATGTGACAAATAAATTACTATCAAATTTGATTGGATCCCCACAAAACACACACAATGCACCACTAAGATCAATGATGACCTTACTTCTTAAGAGAATCTAATAGGTAGGAACACTATCTCGAACGTCTGTTAAGAGAAGATAATTACTCTGAAAGGGACCAAACGTTTCCAAACCTTGGTAGGAAATTAGACCTCCTCCTCATGTCGTGTTATTTCCATGTTGAAAGCAGCCGATAGAATCATGTATGTCGAACTAACTGACTAGACCTCATTCGTTTCATACTTCCATGACAACCCCCCTTACGAAGAGACTCAATCATCCGACATCAACCTCACATTGTACAACATCTCCTGCTTATATATATATATATATATATACACACACACACACATACCCTTCTCTCTCTCTCTCTCTCTGTGTATATATATATATATATATATATATATATATATATATATATATATATCTATCTCTCTCTCTCTCTTAGATGATACATTAAGAAGAAAATTTCAATATTTATTAGTATCCAGCAATAAAGAATGTTTAAATTGGACCTATATAAAATAAACATTTAAATATAAGTATTAATTGGACTATATAACATAATAAATTTTGGCTAAAACATATGTTTGATGTTTTATTTTTTTTTAATATAAAAAACGTTTCATATATCTTGGTACATTGCATTTTTATACTTGATTTTATACTTTAGAAAATCAACTTAAAAAATGGTTACGAATCTCACAATTTACATTAACTATTATTCATCAAACTACATTTTAGTGTTGTATATCAGTATATGTCAAAATATGAAAGTCATTCTTGAGTCATCATGACCAATTACATGCTTAGCACGGATCGCTGCATTAGTTGTTCATATTGTAGTGAGGTTGTTCATACCTTAATGAGATTAAGTATTTTTAATTAGTAATTTAAGTAATATTAAAAAAATAATAAAATAGCAAATAAAATACTTTTAATGAAGGGTAAAATTGGAAAATGAAAAAGTTAGCCCAAATTGTTGAATTTACTATCTTCTTTACATATTACAAACGTTTAGACACGCGCAGCTGTCTATCCACTATTCTTACTGCGCTAACGTGTATAAATTATGAACAATAATTTTTATGAAATTTTGATTAAAATTAATTTAATTTTGATTCAAATTATAGGTATAGATAATAAATATTTTGCATTTTCATATTGTAACAAACTCAACATTTTTTTTGAAAGATGTAACAAACTAAATTTATTCTTTTCAATGATACCAACCGTATAACATATATAATATCTCAAAAAATATAATTTTTTTTATGAATAATATACTTAGTGGATATCCATCCTTAATCTTCCACCTTCCTATAACCCTTATCAGCGAATGTATGGTCAGTGGTCCTTAATTGTTTTGATCATTCACTTTCTCATTTGTGTCCTATAAATGGGGCCTATATTGTAATGTAAATGACATACTTTGAGAAGTAATACAACATACTTTTTTATTCTCTCTTTATCCCTTTCTCTAGACATGGCAACGGGGCAGATCGAGGACGGGTTTGAGTATCCCCGTCCCCGCCCCCGCTTCCATGCACCCGTCCCCGTCCCCAAACTATATCGGAGGAAAATTGAACACCCAACTCCGCCCCAAATGGGGACGGGTCTCCCGGCCCCGCCCCCACCCCCACCCGCGAAAACTTTATTTTTTATAA
>Ga0228711_1002957_pt1 | contig 26356 bp, 19 predicted proteins | sample MedpolnodulmetaG_2_FD_177996 | JGI IMG/M metagenome (GOLD analysis project Ga0228711, IMG submission 177996) | Root nodule microbial communities from Medicago polymorpha collected in Santa Monica, California, United States - brown nodules | ecosystem: Host-associated > Plants > Roots > Nodule... | reverse complement strand
AGAAAAAATGTACAAAAAAAAAAAAAAAAAAGGTTCTCAGGAATGAGATAACTTCAATAATTCCAAAGTGCGAAGGTGGGAATGTGCATTTCCATGAATTTTTACTAGGAATATCAAATTGGGCCAAACACTTTAAAATTTACCTAGAAATTAAATTTCTATCTTTATACTCCAGGGTAACTTATTCCTGGTAAGTATTTTTGAGTGCTTGAAACAAACGCCCGTAGGCATATTGTTGGCCAAGTAGTGCTCTAATTTTTATTTTTATTTTCACGAACAACCTACTAATTTTGATTTTTGATCAAATAAACAGACAAGGAGCTCGATATAATTGAAATGGCTGTTTATGGCGATGTAATCCGGCCAGGAAATCAGTGTAGGTGCAGAACTGTTGATGAAGTGCTTGGAAAATTCAAGGCGAAAGACGACACAAATGCTTGCAAGTTGCCATAGGAGGATGGATCTTATCTATAATAAACAAACAATCTTAGCTGTAATAACAGGATGAACTTTACTCTATTTTCTTCTTTTTTAGACAAAACATTGCAATTCTCACTTTCCGTCATTGGTCTTGTGTAAAGATTGACATCTAGACGGCTTGTTAAGCATAACTTGATGATGAAAAGGAGGATTGACATCTAGACGGCTTGTTAAGCATAACTTGATGATGAAAAGGAGGGTGTTAGACACATCCGGAAGAACATAAGTTGTACATTTTAGACTAACGTACCCACTAGATTGTTGGGCAAGTGCATCAAAAAAGGTTTTATACAGCGCCAGATTGTTGCAACTTCCCAACTTGGGAAGCTTTTGATAGATGTGTTTGGTGTCGACACATGTTAGTGTCCGACACAACACATATGATTACATTCAATTATGTCATTTTTAAAATCATTACTAGTGTCAACGTGTTAGTGTCGTGTCTGTTTCGGTGCTTTACAGTTTGCAAGTCTGTTTGATAGCATGAATGGACATGGTTCACAAGTATTTGCTTGTTGTACTAATAGGGAACTGATTCGCTAGTATTTGGATGTTGTGGTGGTAAATTGTATAATTTGTGATTTAACTGAATCAACAAGGCCAGACTCATGCATGTTCAAATTTATACTAGAATATTATACGTGTATTTTTTTTTTGGTGGTGATTATACGTGTATTTTTGCTGGCAAGAAAATTTGTGCAAAAATTTGCGTTATATTACGAGTCATTTGTTGAGATTTTCCGTTATATTCTATGGCCGCAGTGTTTATTTACGAATTAATTTTTTGAACAAATTCAAATGTTGGATAGTAAAATGAATAATTTGCTTCATACAACTCACTTGGTTGGGTAGCACTTGGGTGACATTGGCCAACTACAATGTTACAAGTGGCTTTCTTCTCTCTCTTTCACAAGGTTTTTTTGTTTTTTATACACTTGTGTGACATTGTGGTTGGTCAATGTCTCCAAATGCTATGTCATCCAAATGTTATCCCTTAAAAGCATTAATCATTCCCTTAGTTTTGTGAAACATAAGTTTTGAAAGGACATACATTTGAGGATTGAGCCAAAACTGGGCTCATTGTCATTACTCAGCAGGATGTTACTCTCCTTGATAAAGAAACTACAAAATATGATTGCTAAGTTATATATGTTATAAGTCAGGACTATAAGTTATATATGTTTGTAAGTTGTAACCATGTATTGATATTTTTTCCTTCACTAAATTATTATTTTTTTTTTTTTTTGTGAAACAAGAGATTTTGAAATAGCATTAGAATTTGAGGATTAGTAGAATACAACAAAACTGGGCTCCTTTTCAGTACTATGTTACTCTCCTTGATTAAGAAATCACTAAATCTGATTCCTTTGAAGCTTAAACTAACTGTGAAAAATGAAAGTTGAAATGACCACATTGCTCATATTGGTGTTTGAAAGCTCTTAGGTAACAACTCATGCTGCTATACACTGTACATCCTAATGTTCCTTTGTTCATAGTCACAGCACTGAGCTGAGCTTGGGAGATGACCCTCTCACAAGAACAATTTGATCCCATATCTGAAGGATCTATATATCCTTTCATAGTGCCATATGAATAAAATATTACATTTCCTGTTACTTTAATTCCCATGCTTCTTACCTGCAATCCGTTAAAAATGCTATGTTAATTGTAAACATTCTCATTTCACAAATGATTAGCTTTGGAGTAGCATAGCACCTTTCTACTGTTAATCTATTTATAAGATTATTTCAAGAAATCTAGTCCATAGACAAAAAATAGAAACATGTTTTTGTTCTTAGGACAACAATCTTCTTGATATCACTGTCACATACCTCTCTGAAACCATGATCTTCGGACTGTATGTCGAATGTGGCGCTCATGTCTTTCTAAGAGCTCGTCAACTGTATGCATTTGAGATATTATTGGCCCTGAAAATTCCACCTTCTCTCCTTGATCCTGATAACTCTGTAAGGAGGGAAACAAATAAGAATCATGTCTTGACAAGGATGTATATTATTAAGTTACCTAGTTTTGGCTTGAATTTTGATTCTCTCAAGTTGGAATCCTTTCCAACATGAGGTAGTTATGCTCGTGATCTCACCATTAAAATTCATTGGATCCTACTAATATTTTTTTGAGATATAGAATTCAATAAATTTTAATTGTGAGATCACCGACAGTCCGACATAACCCCCTCATGTTGGATTTCAACTTGAGAGGATCCAAATATGTTTGGCTTGTGATCCAAGAAAATGATTGACCATGTTTACAAGATAGGTACAGTAACTAAATAGCACCTCATATCAATCTATATATATACTGAAGCACAAACAGAATAAAATGTGGCTGGAGGCATATAAATTGCATCCCTCATCAGAAAAATATCAAATACAGTATTCGATACACATCATTGAATCTGGCAAATTCACAAACTTACCCGGTTACTTCTCTTGGACATTGAATCTTCTCTATGATAAAGCATCATAGACAGTTCTTGTGAGTGGTACTCTTCAGAAGTATCAAAGGAATCTGGACGATCAAACTTACTCCATTGGTTTTGCATCACTAGCTTAGAAATTTCAAGTAGATCATGACCTCTGGAGCTGGTGCGTCCCCCCAAAACTTCCTTATTTTCATTGTTTCTATTATCAGAAATGTTATTTGAATTTAGTGTAGAAGTTTCTAATGAACTAAATATATGTCCTTTAGAAATAGATCGAGTGTGGGATCTAATTGAAGTAGCGTCATCTTTACGCCTTTTTGCCCATGCAAATCCACTTGATTTTGAAACTTGTAATGGTCCGTGAAAGGGAATATCTACTTGAGATGCATCCTTTATATGGGAAGCATCTTCTGGTTTACCAGTGGGTGGCTTTGTTGCCATTTCACAAATGTTTGTGTTCTCTTCTTTAAGGATGTGGACAGATCTATCATCCATGTTTTGTGAAGTTTGAACTTGACTTGTCAAATCCTGGAATAGAAGAGTAAGAGTAAGATTTTAGGTGACAGTTAAACTTTGGCAATTAGACCATAGCTGCAAAACAATATGTGTGCCACGCAAGGTAAAAAACACAACGATGCAAGTTGAAAGAAAGTAAAACAGACCTCGGCTAGAGGTAATTTACTCAGTCCTACTGGCTTTCTTGATGTTCTTCTTTTTTCAGGTCCACAAACTCGCCCAGCAATCTTTTTCCTGAAAGTTCATCACCATATAGGATTTAACGAAAAGACAGGTAACAGTGTCTGGTTTGACCATACTATAAAAGAGATTATCCAATGCTAGACAACAGTTGGTATGTGACAATAAAAGATTATACTATTAGCCAATAAAATAGCATAAAATAGACGGTGAAATTGATGTTTACCTTTTTGTCTCCTCCTCGTGTTTCGCATCGATCTCTTTGCTAGGTGGGTATACTGGTAAGCTTGATGGCTCGCATGCATAAGGTTTTGTTTTGAAATACTGAAAGTGGTAAGAATACAAATTGTAGTATTAGAAAAGTAGAAGAGTCCAAAACCATGTATGCATCCATCTTCAAATAGAGTTTATGATTAATAACGGGGGAAAAACTTATATTGATTGAGAAACAAAGTTCCAAGAAGAATAATCAAATTAAAATGGACAAAGCCGATAAAAATAGACTATGTTCAACAATAGAGATTATTCACCGAAGATAGAATGCTAACAAACACAAATACAACTCTGCCAAGTAGAGCTACCTCCAATGAAAGAGCAGATGATGCCGTTCCACGTTTGTTTGGTTCAATCGAAAGAAGATTTTGTAACAGGTTTACACTGGTTGCAGGAAAATCTTTAAATGTTTCTCTTAGGCAACTATCATATGGTTGCTGTGGCTTGAATAAAGTTGCGTGAGGCAGTCTGGTCTTTTTCCAGTATTCATCGGGTGGAGAGCCGCAGAGCTTGAAGATTTTATGCAATTGTTCAACCTGTATGCATAACAAAGATGATTTAGAAGAAATTCAAAAGAACAGTTAAAACTAGATATTGGAATTGTTGATATATCAATATCATAAACAACTGAACTTGTAATGATTGCATCAATGTCAAATAGACCAACAGGATTGCCACAAAGCCTCATGCAATAGGTTTGGACCCACATTTCTACTCTACAACAGAAAATACAATGAAATTTTTAACAAATTTACACTAACTGATACTATCTTACAGGGGAATCTGCAACACAAGAAATCAAATGGGGAAGGAGAAAAGTTCATACGTTTTGAAAAGATTGGTATCACTACCTCTGTTCTTCCCTTAAGTATAGGCTTCCCAACAAGTAGCTCGGCAAATACACAACCAACACTCCAAAGATCCACAGATGGACCATAATCTGTTGAACCGAGCAAAAGCTCTGGAGGACGGTACCATAAGGTGACAACGCGACTAGTGAGTGGCTGCTTCTTCCCGGAATTAGAGAAATTTGCCAATCCAAAATCTGCGACCTTTAATATCCCTTCATTATTCACCAGAAGATTTGATCCTTTGATGTCACGGTGCATTACACCCCTTGAATGACAGTGCTCAAGACCAGATAACAATTGTTTCATGTAGCATTTGATCTGCACAACAAAATTACTTTTTCCTTTTAATCAACCTTTCGTCACAATTCATCACCAAAATTTAGAATTATTGTTGCCAACATTCATAAAGGAAAATTAAGCTAAGCTAAGAATACCTGTGATTCGGTAAAGTTGATTTCTGGTTTAGACAAGAGCCCTGTGACATCATGCTCCATGTACTCAAATACAAGGTAGATGCTACAAGACAATCTTGAAGTAATCAATCCTTCCAGTTTAATGATATTTGGATGATCAAGCCTTCTAAGAATCATAATTTCTCTTGCCATAAACCTCACACTTTCTGGCTCAAAATTGTCAAATCTCACCTTCTTTAATGCCACTATCTTTCCCGTCTCAATCTCCTTCGCTCGGAAAACACTGCTATATGTACCCTGCCCAATCTATTCATACAGTTCCCAAATTCAAAAAATTAATAAACATCAATTTACGTTAATTCATCAAAAGAATCTACGTTAATTTACAATTTGTTGTGTTCAGTTGAGCAGTTTATTATAGATAACTCAGAAAAGCAAACATACCATAATCCATATAAACAAACACATACATTTACATCACTACAACAAGATTGAGAATGTTCTAACATGAGATTTACAAGAAACAAACCTTGTCAAGTTTTTCAAATGCATCAGACCGGAGAGGAACCCAACCATGAATAGCTTCGGAAGCAACCGCGCTAAGCCAAACTGGCCAACCAGCCGCGGCTTGTTCTCCCTCCACATACTTACTAAGATTCCCTAACCTGAAACTCAATGAACCACCTTCACCATTCAAACTTGTTCTTCCTGAGTCACCTACCTCACTCCAACTCACTCCAAATGACTCAGTATTCTTCTTATTCTTCTTCTTTACACTGTTATTCCTCTCTAAGTCAACTGAATGGTCAACGGCAGGTGTCACAGACACACCTTGCTTCACAAACACACAACCCATGAATAAGAATAATGCCTCATCAACACGTTACTCTTGTTCCTTTGAACTGCAGAAAATGAACACAACACCATCAACTGTTTAAGAATGAAAGTGAAGATTGGTTTGGTTTTGTTTTTGCGGCAATTGCGGAGAGATGATAGATGCTGGAATTTTAATGAGTATCACAAAAACATAGCGCCGAAATCAACGGAAACAGAAAAACTCACTTTCTTTTGTTATACTAATGCATTTGCCTTTTCATTGAAAAGTACTATTCATTCATTAACTCAAATGCAAACAAAAAAATTCTTGTTTTGTTTGTTTGCAAATTGAAATTGAAATGTTTGTGTATGAAACAAAACAAGGAATTTTTGCATGGGATTGATTGGATTCAGAAAAGATAGCGTGTCACAATGAGAGGTACTAGTAAGTATACTAGTATATGTTTCATTTTCAATTTTCAATAGGGTCATATTCAATACTAATCATCAATTATTATCAATTACACTTGGCAATGGTATTGGGTCGTTGTTGTTGTCTCTTCATTAATACCTCTAGCTAGGTTTCATACTCACACTTCTTCATGCACCATTTTAATTACTTGGACATAGGGCAATCAAATTTCTAATAATAGATAAATTATATAGATTGTAGTACACGCATGGTTGCGTTTGATTTTGAAGGATTGGAGTAATAAATGGAGCAGGCACCTCTATATGTCTAATCTATGCTACAAATTTTAATGTTTGTTAATGGTTTTGACAATTTGTCATTAGGAAAAGGAAATTGAAAAATGTAACAATCTATATATATCTTCTCCCTATCCTAATAGTTATATTTGATATTGGCCACAGTTCTCAGTTCCTTAGAGATAACGCTAGCTAGCTTTGAAATGTTGGATATCTATCTATGAGTGGGTACAAAGCGTGTTTGATTAATTAATGTAGGGCACACTAGTGTGCTCAATTCATACTTGGGACCATTTTTTATATTACTTCAAAAGTTTGCCAAAAATATATACCCTTTGAATTCGATTTTGTTATACAAAATTCAATAATAGTTGAATGAAGACTAGACCAGACCATTCACGTCGGTCGAAAAAAAAATGAATGAAGACTAGACCATTCACATTCGAGTATAATTAATAATTAAATGAAATTAAAATACTTATATAAAATTTCCTCTCAAAATAAATACTTATATAAAATATAAATACTAGTATAAAATTATTACAACAATTGAGATCGACCGCACAAATTTTTGGATGTATAAAATCAATTTTCAGACACTAATACCTATAGTATGTTTCAGAATTTAGCTTTTTGCATGATGATTTCCCAAACTTTCAACATTTATTTTGTGTGGAGAAGATACTAATTAAGTAAAGGTAGACCAACATTTGGGTCAATTAACACTATAAGAAAACTTGAGTTAGTTTTACTTAATGATGATTCCTTTTGCTAATGCATTTTGGAATTTAATAGTACAATGATTGGGCATGGTGTATCATGGCTTACTTGATCAGTAAAAGAAGGATAGCATTATGATTTTATGCCTACATCCATGCCTCCCTTATTAATATTCACACCTTATTTTCAGTATGGATGTTTTTTTTAGTAGCCTAAGAGAGAGGGAAAAGTTTTCTATTTCCCCACTATCTTTTTCTTTTTGTCATTGAAAAAGGAAAGGGGGATCCAAGTCTCCAGCAATTGTTTTCACCACAATCATATAAATTAGTTATAGTTTTGGAATCCTAGATTAACAGCTAGGAACCTAATAATGTACACTCACCTAAATTTCGGTTTGTGCTATGCTGATTGAAATGTCAGTGTATGTTATTGTAAAAGTTTGAGAAATGTGATTTTAAATTAATTTGTTAAATTTGTGTTTGAAATAAAGTGAATTGTGTTTCGATTTTTTTGTGAAAGCAAATTTAAAGTATGCAAAATTTTCAAACCTAACATACTTTATATCACTTCTAGACTTCTAGTTAAATAGAGAAGACAAATTTTGTCCAATAGTAACCAAACATTTATATTTTTTGAAGTACAAAATATCTTTTTTTTCTCCCTTTGTTATGAAGTTATATAGGTTTCTTTTTTCATCTATTCTACATGTGGTGTTCTGTCATCACTGATGAGGACTGAAAGCCTCTTTAACAATCCATTTTCCACTACCTCTCAGGAAAAAAAAGGATGACTATAATATGGTATAATTGCTTTCTCGTGCCTCCCGTGATCTAATCAATCAAGATCCCCCCCTACATAGCATGAGGTGCACACAGAAGCAATCATACATATAACCAATACAAAAGTGGTACCATCAGAATAAAATGTATACATGAAACTATGAAAGGAACCCTTATATTCAATTAATGTAAATAAATGTAGATAAAGCATTTTGTAAAATTACACTGACAAAAGGTGGAGACAATGCAAAATTACCCTTGTTTGCCTAAGAAAGTTTTAATACAATAATCTATTTTAACATTGAAACGTTAGATTGACATTTAGATTGAAGACACGTCCAAATGTTCAACACTGATACATGTAATCACTTTTACTAATGTAAAATGCAAAACTGTTTCTAATGTACAATAAAATATAAAGAGTCTATGTGAGCATAGCTTAATTGATATGAATATCGCAATATATATGCAGGGGTTGGGGCTTGAGTCTCAAACTTTTTACTTATTCATCTTTAAAGTGAATTCAAACGTGAGCATAGCTTAGTTGATATCAACATCGCGATATTTAGCTTAGTTGCTTTTCTTTACAGCAGTTGTCAAATGCTTTAAGCATTTAGACAAAGTTGGCTTGATAATGATGACAAAAGCTGTTATGTTAGTGCCATAGTGGGACTTTTATGTTATGCATTAGTCAATATAGTGTATTTTAAATTGCAGCTTGAGAAAAATGAGTAATGACAAGAAACACGGAAGACAAGCATGCAAACTTTTAAACAGACACTAATAAAATTAATTTCTATGTAAGGAAACAGCTGAGACAAGTTAGTTAATGTAAACCAAAAGAAAAAAGTGAGTAAGGTAATAAAATTAATTTCTATGGAAAAAACTGAGACAAATGAGTTAATGTACACCAATTTAAACAAGCTAGTAAATGTGGTGTTGAACCAAAACATGTAAAGTAAGTGAACTCTAGAGATTAATTTTGTGATTCATTATATTTGATAGAGAAAGCTTCTCCTTTTTCTCCACAGGAAGATGTGTTAATACAAAAACTGAAAACCAGTAGTAGTAATTAAAAAGAATAAAGAGTAATAAAATGAAGAACAAAAGGAGGTGGTTGTGGTAGGTCAGAGTTTGGTAACAAGTGGGGATAGATGTCAGGATTTGCTTTATAACTATTTTTTTTATGTGATGCTTTTTAACTATTTAATTATGGTTAAGTTGGTGTAAATAAATGTTGACTTATTCTTAGGAATAGCATAGTTGGGGAAAAACTACATTACATACATATGCTACAATAACACCACCTAAGTTATGTTATGCTCATTCTCTCAACAAAAAAATGTTAAGTTATGCTCATTTCGGCCATGTAACATGCTTAATGGAGCTAGTGGGGTATTGGTTATTCTCCATTCTCCAATAAAAATTATGCTTGTCTGTTGTTAGAACTTTGGTCAATGTTGTGATAATCTGGAAATCTGTTAAATGAATTGTCAATGTCTTCACTAATACATATAAGTATTGCATAATCATTATTAGATTCCTGGTTTAGTGAAATTAAACTTTCTTTAAAGTGAGTGGTATTGATTTCCAACAAAAAGAAAAGTGAGTGATATTGTTCTAAACCCAATTGTTTTGGCGGAGTTAACCAAATTTCTTCACAAATAATTTGTTTCGGTCATGATAAAATTGGTGGATATTTCACATTTACAAAGTAGTGACCAAAAATATATATTCATTCACCGATATAATATGGCAAAGTGATAAATTGTTAGATCTTTTACCAGTGTTGAAAAATGTAAACTCTTTAAATATATTTCAATTACCTTACAAGATTAGTCTCTCTGCGCGCGGACAGTGTGTCTGTGTGTGTATATATACCATTTAATACTCACAACAAGCATATAACCACATCTCAAAAATGATAGTAACAAAATACATGAGACACGTTTTAGAAAATTGTTGTTGACACATTTGAGAAGGCTGAAAAACACATGTAAAAAACAAAAAGTCTCCGCGGCAGTTAACTGTCAAATTTTTAAAGAACCGACGGATGTTAACTGCCGAGGATTTCTTCGGCAGTTAACTATCGATGTGATCCTGCTACAAATCTGACAGAAGCTCTCTCATCCATAATTACTCTCATTTTACCAAAAAAAAATTCAAATCTCTCTCAAAATCTCTCTAAAAAACCCAACCAAATTTATTCAACAAAATCACAAGTAAGAAATCATAATGCTATTAACTTACATTTTAGTTGTTATAAATGTTTTTTTTAGTTTTTTAGTAGATTTAATTTATTTTAGTTTTTTAGTAGATTTACATGTTATAATTCATTTTTAGAGTAGATGTTAGTTGATTAATTTAGTTAAAATGTTTGCATGATGTTTGTGTTATAGTTTAGAATTTTAGGGTTATTTTTTATTTTGGTGTTTTATATTTATTTTTTTATTTTAGTTTTTAAGTAGATTTACATGTAAGAGTATATGATTTATTTTAAGAGTACATATGAGTTGAATAATTTTGTTATACTTTTTGCATTTTTATGTTTTTTTTTAGAGTTTAGGGTTATTTTTATGATTTTTAGGGTTTATGTATAATTTGCACTCCAAATGTTTGACGAAATGTTTGAATGAGTTTTTCATTGATTGTTTTAAATTTTTCATTGTGTAGATTTGAAACAATGGTCGGGTGGATCGACGTTCATGCACAATTCAACGGCGGAGAACCTCAGAGGTTGAAGGTTCGGTGCTTTGGTGTAACGTTAAGAGGTCTCAAGGATGAACTGAAAGAATTCAACCAAGGAGTCAACCCCGGAGACACAAGGAGGCTAGAATACCTTTGATACAAACGTCCAACGCTCGACGAGGGGAGAATATCATTCAGTTGGGTGGAATTAACGAACGACGAAAACATGACGAGCATGTTTTGGGAGCACAACATGTTCCAGTGGATTGATATGCGGGTAACGTTGCTGAGATCAACTGAAGATATTATCAATAGTCTGATTCCGCCAGAAGATCGTGATTAGGTAGGGAATGCACCTTCAAACTACAATAATTGCCTTCCTTTGAATGGGGTAATTCAAACTTGTTAAATGACAGTTCCCAAGCATTCACATGGCATTCCTATTGTTCCTTTCAAAATATTAAATTCTTGTTGGGCTCGTTTAAATGAAGGTATTGAAGTGTCAAGGAATGCACCTCATTCTTTTGACACTTGAATACCATTATTTAAATCAAGCCTAACAAGAATTTAATGTTTTGAATAGAACAATAGAAATGTCGGGTGAATGCTTGAGAGCTGTTGTTTAGCAAGTTTGAATTTACCCCATTCAGAGATAAGACAATTGTTGTAGTTGGAAGGTACATCCCCGAATGTAATGTAATGAATTTACCACTTTTTGAATTTATTTATTCATTATGCAATTTTTATTCGAATTCACGTTAGATTTAATTAGTCTTTATTTGAATACGCAATTTTTAATCGAAATTATTCAATACGCGAGTTTAATCGAAATTATTCAATACACGAGTTTAATTGAAATTATTCAAAACGCGATTTTATTCAAAGTACCATAATGTCAAGCAAAATGTGCACGACATATAAAAAAAGATCCAAAACAATTAAGCAAAAAAAGATCCAAAACATAAAAAACAATTACATTCAATCATCTTCCTCGTCACACAAGTCAATCGGGTTGTCCTCGACAGTCTCTGGGGCACCTGCTTTTGTCCTCCTAAACTACGCTACGTGAGTTAACTCACGCTAGTGTTAATTTACAAATACTGGAGCGCGAGTTAACTCACGCTACATAATATGCAAAAAAAATTCAAAATTAAATAATTATTCAAATGGTAATATAAATAATATCAATGCTAATAATATAAATCCTAATATAAATTCTCAACAATTACATAATAAAACCTCATTTTATTAATACTTTGATACAATTATATAATACATAATTTGATACATTTTATTGGAATAAAGTAAATATGCTTCTTTGAGGTAAAAATATATCAACTTAAGGGTAACAAAGGATCAAGGTTGGTGGCAAAAGAGACCAGCCTTCTTGGGGTAAAAAGACATCATCCCTCCGGGGTAAATCTAAATCTGGTTCTTTTTATACCCCAAGAAAGAGTCTTTTTACCCACGGTAAAAAGCTTTTGGGGTAAAAAGAAGGAGATTTACTTTTACCCCAAGGGTTGACCTCTTTTTGCCCCAAGTCGGTTAGCCTATTTTACCGTCTTCCTTAACCCTTTTTCACCACTAAGTTGGCCTCCAAAAAAGCTAAAAAAAACTAAAACTATAAAGGTAAAAGAGTAAGGAGGAGAAGAGAATGTATGGTGTGAGAAAATAATGAGTTTTGGATGGGCTATTTATAGGGAGAAATTGGTAGCATAGGTTTTATTGGTACTAACTGCAGTCAAAACATTCAAAAAAACGTGTAAAAATGAGTTAAATTGAAGGTTGAATAACTGGCCAACTTCAAAAAATGTGTTCTTGAACAAATTTCATCAGCCAACTTAGCGTGAGTTAAGTCACGATGGTGTTAACCTTGGCGTGAGTTAAGTCACGCTCGTGTTAACCTTGGCGTGAGTTAACTCACGCTACTGTGGCCGGTTGTTACATACTTTTGTTAACTTTTGCACTTGTCTTAATTAATAAATTCCAATAAAGTAAATAAATAAATTAGAATAAATTCAGCGTTAATTCGAATAAAAATTGTCTATTCAATAAATTCGAATAAAAGTTACATTATATTACATTCGAAAATTCAACGTAAATTTGAATAAAAATTACGTATTGAATAAATTCGAATAAAAGTTACATTACATTACATTCGGGAATGTTCCTTCCAACTACAACAATTATCTTACCCCTGAATGGGGTAAATTCAAACTTGTTAAACAACAGCTATCAAGCATTCATCCGAAAGTTTTATTGTTTCATGATAAACTTTTAGCAGGTGTACTAAAAATGAATCGAAGTAATAAAATTTATAAGTTCATATCCACAGGGACTGTTTTAATTTCTACTCGGCAAAAACGTTGAAATAAAGGATGTAGTAAATTTTATGGGTTGCCCTAGGAAGTTGGATTTGGTTGCATAAAACTTAATACAAAGTAAATAAAATGGTTTGATAGCTGGATTAAAACAGATGATCAAGCCTTTCGAATCCTCTATTGCTCACTGTGAGTAATTTGGCTCTCTTCTCTCTCAAAGAAATTAACCTAGCTTTACGACGGATTAACTAAGTGGTTTTGATCAATCTCTTGACTCAAAACCCTTTTCTATGTTATAACCTTTTAATCTCTTAAACTGATTGAATAACTGTGGAAGCATGGTGAGAACGTTAATCCATATGTCATAACCCTCAATTTCCTATATCTAGGTTCCTATGTTGAATTAAACAGAATTACTATTTCAGGATTAAAAGCTAGGGTTAGTAGTCATTCAATTCCTAAGATCAATTTATGTGATTGAAAGAAGCTAGGGTTAATAGTCATGCAAACAATCATACGAAAAGCAATGAACACAAATAATTCTGAATAAAGACTAGGTTTTCATTAATGTCAAAGAGAGTTCTTAACAAATTACATGCTCACTGATTACAAAGATTCATCTCATGTCTTAATCAATCTAAGAGTTTAGCTACTCATAACTAAACAATCAAATACATAGAAATAATAGAACATACATAAATTAGAACCAACTATGAGTTGGATGAGATCCACTGTGTGTTCTTCAGCTTACTGGTGCCGTCTATACTCTGTTTAGGTCTCCAAAATCGCACCCCAAGCTTCTGATCGCATCTGGCTTTTATAGACAAAGAATTAGGGTTTCAGAAAAGCCCACAACCGTGCCACGTTACACATCCATCGTGCCACGATTTTGCCAGCATCTTCAGGTAAATTCCACGCTTCAAACGTGCCACGATTCAGGTCCATCGTGGCACGATTTATCCAGTAGCTAAATTCTTGCATTCTTCTCCAATTTGTGCAAAACTTCACTTTTACGAATCTTAAGCTAATTTAACCATGTATACAAGCATTTGACTCTCAAAATATTAAAAGAGGACACACATATGACTAAAAAAATGTGATATGACGGACTGTCATCATTTCATTCAAAAGATTAAATTCTTGTTAATTTGGTTTAGATGATGGTATTCAAGTGCCAAAAGAATGAGGTCCAGTCCTTGACACTTCAATGCCTTCATCTAAACCAAACTAACAAGAATTTAATCTTTTGAATGAAACAATAACACTTCCGGGTGAATGTTTGGGAACTGTCGTTTAACAAATTATAATTACCCCATTCAGAGGAAGACAATTGTTGTAGTTGGAAGGTGCATTCCTTACCTAATCACGATCTTCTGGCGGAATCAAACTTTTGATGATATCTTCAGTTGATCTCAGCAACGTTACCCGCATATTGATCCACTAGAACATGTTGTGCTTCCAAAAAATGTTCTTCACGTTTTCGTCGTTCGTTAATTCCACCCAAGTGAATGATATTCTCCCCTCGTCGTGCGTTGGGCGTTTATACCGAACGTATTCCACCCTCCTTGTGTCTCTGGGTTGACTCCTTGGTTGAATTCATTCAGTTGATCTTTGAGACCTCTTAACGTTACACCAAGGCACCGAACCTTCAAACTCTGAGGTTCTCCGCCGTTGAATTCTGCATGAACGTCGATCCACCCGGCCATTGCTTCAAATCTACACAATAAGAAAATTAAAAACAATCAATGAAAAACTCAGTCAAACATTTCAACAAACACTTGGAGTGCAAATTATACATAAACCCTAAAAATGATAACTACAACATAAACATGCAAACATCTAAACAATTAAGCAATATAAGTGATTTACATGCAACATTGTATAATTTCTTGCAAAAAAAATCAAAATTTTAACAAAACCCTAAAACTAAAAAAATCTAACATAATCATGCAAACACTAAAACTAAAAAAATTTAACATAATCATGCAAACATCTAAACATCATAACAATTAAGCACCATAAGTCATTTACATGTAACATTCTATAATGTCTTGAAAAAAAAATCAAAATTTCAACAAAACACTAAACCTAAAAAATACTAATTTAAGTGAAAAAATCTATCATACCAACATAATTTAAGTGAAAACTTACTTGTTCTTATTGTTGTAATGTTGTTTGATTTGAAGTTGAAGGAATTTTGGATTGGGGTGATTTGAGAGAGATTTGATTGGAAATGAGGAAATGATGCTCTACCTGAGCATATAACATCACATAACGTGAGTTAACTCACGCAACGTGACTTAACTCACGTCGGAGCAATATGGACATTTTACCTGAGGATGAGCAAAATCGTTTGGATAAATAGCAGTACTCTTAAGAGTTCTATAATGCTTGGGCCAACCAAAGCTATTCATCAGTACTTCAGTCTATAACAGCTTGGGAGCTGCTTTCCACCCCTATCTTCCGAAATTCAATCTTAATTTTTCTGTTGAAAATATCCTTCACTTGAAGAACACCTTGCGACTTTTTTTTTTTAAAGACTTTGAGACATTATACATCCAGAATATTGTGTGTGTACCTCCAGATATTTAGGCATGATTGATAGTGGAGTCTATCTAATTATTTTCTACGCATCGTAAAATCACTCATTTTATTTACATCTCATGAGTAGTAGTATAATTCTTTAAGAGTGTGTTTGGATTAAAGGTTTAGGAGGGGAAGGGAGAGAAGGGTTTACTTTTCTTTTTTAAATTGCAGACTATATAACATGTTTTTTTAAAATAAATTAAGTGTAGTTGAAGTATTATATGATCGTTTATCATGCTAATATGTTATCTTTTAAAAAAAATACTTCATAGTGTTCGTAATTTAAAAACGAAAAGTAAACTCTACCCTCCCTTCCTCTCCTAAACCCTTCATCCAAACACACTCTAAAGGACACATGCGATCAAATGATTCTTATAGTTATAAGATCATACATTTGTTTGGGAGTCTCTGACTCGAGTTTGTTGATGAAAATAAGTTAAATTTTGTTACTATTACATATATAGATATTAGGCTCAACATAGATTCGTGTACTGTAATACTTAAATAACAAACCTAGCCACCATTAGCCATGGCTAACTATAATCCAGATGTATAAATCAGAATAGTCTTGAAGTGTGATTTCAGTCACATATGTTAAATTATAAAACTATTTAAATTGTAAATTTGTCTCACTTAACCAGTCTATGGCTAACTAAAAATCAGATGTATACATCCAGACCATACTGATGGAATTAGATCTAAACAAAGATCAATTTCATAAGACATGTTCAATACAATACAAAAGTATAAATCATTGGCAGAAGCACATAAAATATTGAGTATGAGTATGATCATCGGATCTATGACATGTTTGATTTATTAATGATTAGATATACTTAGATAAACCTTCTAATGGAAGTCATTCCATAACAATGATCTGAACAGAGAGAAACAATGATATATTCTAAAACACAAGGGTTAGCGGCAGCTGATTTGGTTTTTCTTTAACTGTACATTTATGTTTCAAGTTCTATTCAGATAGAGAGACCAAAAAATATGTCGTATACGGTGTATTATGGACCATAACTTCTTATAGTATGATGACTCCAAATTGATAAATAAATAATATAATTATTATAAAGATATTTGACCACGTAATAACATTGAAATAAAATTAAACAATAAACTATTTCAACACATACATCATACTTTGTCTGGTGTTGTACTTCTGGACTAATCCCTTCGAATATGCCCATTCAAACAAAACTAAAATTAGCATGGAGAATTGTTACGAAATGAAGGGGGAAAGTGTGTCTATTTGCGCACAAAATACAAATCATTTAATTACTTTAAAAATACATATTATATTAAAAAAAAAAAAACTCTTTTGTCTTTCTTTTTCTTCAATATTTGTCAAAATGGTGCGCCTAAGTCTTATGATCACACGAGAATTTTTTAGAGTTGGACTTGGCTTCTACTTTCTCCTCTCATTTTAAGTTCTCACCACCAATACACCACAAGATCAAAAACATAAGGATTACGTGTTTTTGAATGAGGAAACCGCTTTTTAGGCACCCAGTTATTGCTCTTAAGCGCCTACGGAACAACAGTTAACTTTATTGGATATTTTTTAAATCGGTTGAAACACTTTTTGAATCGGATGACGATAGTTAACTACTATTAGACTTTTTTTAGTGCCTAATGAGCAGTTGTTTTTGAATGATAAGAGCATAATAACGGCAATTTGAGAATTGAAAGTAGGCCTTCTTTTGGGCTTTAATCTGACTTGGGCTGAAAATGTATGTCCTCTTTGTATGGACTTTGCCTTTTTTATTTCTTTAATCAGAGATATTTTGATAATTTCTTTTCTCACCCTCCATGTTCCTTACATGCCCTCTAAAATTTCAATAATGCCTTCGGAGTTTTCGATTATAAAATCTAAATTATAGGTTTTTTTTATCCATTTTCACAGTGTAAAAAATTTGTCGCGGTTGAATTGGAGTTAACTACTTTTTTCCGCATGGAATGTGGAACAAAGAAACTCCCAAATACTTTCACTCTTGACCCAAAAAAGACTTCGACTCTGTATCTCAAGAGTGTATATATCCTTCAAAAAAAATCTCGAGATTAAGTTACTATGTTCAATTATTTATTATATAGATTAAATTTTACAAATCTCTAATTTTTGAATTAAAATTTATTATTAAATTATTACCAAAAAAAGTTCTTATTAAATTGTTGTGTATATTAAGTTTTTGAAGTTTGGTAAAATTTTAACTTATCTGATACTTTTTCAGACAATTTAGCTTAACATGTATTTTTCTAAAATATAAATAAATATAAATATTAGTTTTTTTCTAAAATATAAATATAAGTAACCCAAAAAAATATAAATATAAGTCAAAGAAAGGAAAATATTAAATCAATGATGATCGATTAAGTAGAGTAATTCATTTCTTTAAAAAAAAAGTAGAGTAATTCAAAGTTAATTAGTATAATTGGATTTATTTCATGTAAGCCTTATTATCATTAAAAGAAACAAATGATGTATTGTTGTTTAAAATAAATTTACTTTATTTGCGTTAAAATCTATTAAAGAAATTAAATTATTGTTTTGATTTTTAATTCTCCCTTGTGATCATTAAACTTCGAGTGAATCCTATTATTTTTTTAATTGGTAAATTCATTGTTAAAATTGTAACATGTGAGTCAAATTCGTTCATTTATTGTTATCATGAGCTTAGCTCAGTTGGTATGGACAATGCATAATATATGCAAAGTTCTGAGGTTCAAACCCCAGCTACCACCAAAAAAATTCGTTCATTTATTAATATCAATAATCATTTCACCTATTTATATGTTAAACTTCATTTTTCGCTGCAATAAGGGTATCTTTAATCCTTCAAAAAAAAGGGTGTCTTTAATGATCGGTGATTCACATATTTAATATCAATTTTTGTCAAAAAAATATTTAATATCAATTTAAATAGACACTCCTATCTTAGAAAAAAAATAGATAAGTGAAAATATTTGATATCTATAGGAAAGAATGTCTATGTAAGGACCGCTCTATCTTCATTTTGTTCGCCGATCTCGCTAAACAAATTATATTAAAATAAACTAATGTTTTTTTTTTTAGCAAAGGCAATATTAATTCATTTCATTCATAATCAATGAATACAAAGTAGTTGGTACATAATTGAAAATATGGGGGCTAGGATGAGATAAGGATGCTCTGGCTATGCAATGAGCAACCCTATTAACTTGTCTCCGAACATGCGACACTACAAAGTCGGGTCTATTAAGTAAGAGTCTTCTACATTGAAAGACAAGGTCTCCAAATTTATTTAGAGGAACTTTTGTGAAACAAATAACATCTGATAGAGATTTGCAATCTATTTCAAACAATACAGCGTGCATTCCGTTTGATATGGTCACTTTGATAGCTTCCAATAAGTCTATGGTTTTAGCTTCTAGGACTGTGGTTGATGAGTGAAAATAATCTGATTTTCCAAGCAATAACAGTTCCGTAGAGTCTCTAAAACACATATTGTATCCCATGATGACGTTATTGTTGAAAGCAGCGGCGTCCACATTACATTTAATCATACATGCGGGGGTTTGCTCCAATTATGATAGGCTTCAGCTTCATGTAACGGTAACTTTGATCTTTGCATGAGACTCCACTCATTAAGTGTGTCTTTCGCTCGAGTAACAATGGAGGCCAAGCTTTGTGTTCCGACTCTTCCATAGACTCCAAATAGTCATTGCAATTAAGATTTGTTGTTGTGATTGTAACCTGTTAAATAATTCAAAAAGCATAGCAGTGAAATCATTAGCATTTTGTATCAGCTCGTGTTAAATAAACTAATGTTGTGATATAGAATTTATCAGTGAGATTATTAATTTAATAATTTTTTTTAGCTTCCCAGTAAAAAAAAAAGGTATTTATTAGAAATATTAACATATAACATGTATAAAATGATATGTCCCACTTAGACCCAAATTAGGACCTTCTATTGTGAATGTTGCAAGTCAATTTCAAAGTTGTTCGAATGGATTAATAGGAGTGGAGAAAATCAAAGTCTATCACCACCACTAACCTACTAGCCTTTTTTTTTTTTGTTAGAACCTACTGGCCTTTGTTTTAAGCTTTTGTTTTGGTGTTTAAGAGTGACCTTAATTTTATCGATTCATGCATGCATGTAACGTATGAGAATTAAGCAGGAATATGTACAAGTAGAAGTTGCTCCCATGCTTTGTCGTAGTCAATCAAGAGTCTCAAACTCTGCATCATTTTTTCTTCATCGGCAAATAATTCAGGAAAGTACCTCTAGGCTCTAATAACAATGATTCAAGTAGTATAACGTATATTTGTGCTCATCTTCGTGGACTTATCTTAGTTGTTAGAGACAATTCATAATATATGTAGGGGTCGGAGTTCGAACCTCAGACACCCACTAATCCACCTTTCAAATGTGTGAACTCCAACCACTGCATTAACTTGACAAAAAAAAGTGTATATTTGTGCCCACATGCATAAAAATACTTATTATTTAATTATTTTAAAATATTCAAAATTTGTGATCACACATAAGAGTGTTCATAACCGAAACAACTAAATAAAAAAACTGCTAACTGAACCAACCCAAACTAAAACCGCAAAAAACTACATTTGATTCGGATGTATTCAAACCATTTCTTTACTCAACATCATGATTTGGTTTATTTTGCGGTTTTTATTTTACTGACTGAACTAAACTAAATCAAACTGCAACATGAGAAAAACATTAAGTGTACATATGACACCTAGACCAATATTCATAGAAACTAGTTTCTTCTTTGCTTTTTATTTCAAATATGTATTTATGTGCTACTTGAACTTTTAGAGAATGATAAAATCTTTTTTTTTTTTGCATTTCTTACAAAATAAAATTACTTTTTGTTCATGTTTTTAATTTGTATGTAATTGGAAACATTGTTGTATGAAAATGAAATTGTAATATTTGATGAAATTTAAAACATTGTTGACAAATTGCTGGAAACATGTTTATTAGTTTTTTAACTATATCAACCAATAAACTCAAACCGCGTTAGTTTGGTTTTGTTTGAAATTTATTTTAAAAGTTAATCAAATCAAACCACATATTTTTTTTATCTTGCAGTACATATCACTTTTAGTCTCAACACGGAATCAAAAAACGTTGTAAACACAATCACACAAAACTTTCTCTTTTTAAGTCATGATATATTTTTCACTATTATTTATGTATTTTTCTTTTCTCGATCTCTATTTAAAGCAAATACACATGACAAATGAGTAACACATATCATCAGGTTTGTGTTGAATAAAAAATCTTTAATTTTTCTATACTTGGACCACCAACCAACCGATGATAAGCACGTGATTATTTTGGATCGGATTATCAAGTTGTACATTTTATTCATTGAAAATTTCAACATTTATATCAAATTCCACAATTTTGAATTCCAGCACTTGATTGTTTTCTAAAAAAAATAACACACACACACTTGAACTAAGTTGAAACTTGAAACACTTATATTATATAGATACAACACACCAAAATAAAGGATTCGACAACATTCATAAAAAAGAAAGAAAAAAAATCACAATTTTCTACGAATGAGTTGTTCTAAAGTTTGAAGTCATAAAGCAATGATTTTCAAACCAAGTCCCTTCAGATTTGTTAGGTTATCATATTGATCAAATTGACTTGTATATCCATGAAGATCCCCTACACGTGACAACATCATTTGTATTTGTCCATCGAACTAGTCATGTGCAAATTGTGAAGAGCAAATTAATATGAATTTAACTAGTATGTACTGTTACGGCAAAAGACTTAAATATGTACCCAATTATATTTGATACATTTATAATTTTAAGATACTCCCTTCGTTTTTAAATATAAGCAAATTTTACTTTTTAGGTTCATTCAATTAATGATGTCTGTGATTCATAAAATTTGCTTATATTTAAAAACGAAAGAAATATTTTAGAAATTGTTCTGACCCCAATAACTCGGAGGGTGGTCTGAGTGACTTGAGGTCTAAACATAAATTAATTGAACAAACTAACATAATGATGAAATATAATTAAATGTACTATGTATGTGCCCAACGTTTTTACAATGAGAATGCATATAAGTTGATCCAATGCCAAAAGTAAAATAAATAAATAAAAATTAACGAAAGAGAACATCAGAATTGGACAAAATGCAAAATGTATCTATATGTGCAGTTTTATTTTTGAGATTTATGTTTTTATCATCAAGGCTAAAGTATTAAGACAAACAACAGGATAAGGCACAACGTTGACATGATTATGTTTAATTTCTTTTCGATCGTGATATGAGTTTTAAAAAAGAAGGGTACATGACCCTGCACCACTGTGATGATTGAAAGCAATGAAGGGACCACTGACCTGAGCAAGTCATACAACAGTACCATGCCAACGAAGTAAATTAAGAATCAATGGATTGGGAGTCTCATTTAGTTTCAGCCACAAAACCCTAACCAATCAGGTAAAGAACATGTTGGTTTGAAGAGTGGAGACACGTTCAGATTAAAGAATATAATGCTGATTTCAATGTATTATTTCTTTCATGCTTCTGCAACTATAGTTGAGCAAAGAATAATAAAATCAACAATATATATATATATTTTTGTGAATTTTTTTTTCTACCTGTTCAAAACAATTGATATAGATGCCCTTGGTTTACATTCAGTTGGGCGAACATTGATCTTTTCTTAAAAAAAATCTGTGTTTTACATCGCATTTTTTTTTGTGGTGTCCAGGGTTTGAACTCCGGACCTTACATATATTATGCATTGTCCATATCAACTGAGTCAAGCTCACGAGGACTACATCGCATTTGGTGAACGTTGGAGTTTTTTTTCTTGCTTTTTTTTTTCAATTTATTAATATTTTATATATTTTTCACTTTTTTTGAATATATCAATATTTCATATATTATAGAAGTGTAAATAATATTTTTCATACTAGATTAAAGACTACCAATTTTTCATATATTATAGAAGTGAAAATAATATATTATCAGATGTCAACGAGATTAAAGACTGCCCATAAAAAAAAAAAATTAAGTCACCAATTACGAGTCAGATCACAAGCTAAGTAATAAAAATGGTTGAGCCATTTCTTCAACCTTAATAATGTCATTCTTAGTTATATATGTTATTAATGGACGGTTTATATGATGGAATTGAACCATTGTTTGTAGTAGAGGAAAATACATGATAAAAATTATAGTAGATAAAATAATGAGAAATGCTAATTTCAAACTCTCAAACAAACGCCATTTAACACACGCGTGTATATGCTTCCACGTCTTAAAAAAATTTCAACCCATTACCTGTTAACTGGTTCAACAAGTAAATGTTTTTTATTTCTCACAACTTCACTCAACTTTCTACAAACTGTGATCCTTCACCGTCACTTTGACTATGGGCTATCACGGAAGGAGAACCCCTTAGCCTCCAGAATCATCTCTTACAACTTTCGTCTTGTTCCTTTTATTCGGGTAAGAATCCAACAATGTGTCGCAGTTTCATCGACGGTGGTGCAACGACGTCGTAATGGTGAATCATCGTCGAGATTTGATTGGTATCTGAATCGGTGATAGAAAATTGATAGCCGTGAAGGATACGAAGACTTTTTGCGGCGGTGACAATAGCGGTGTTAGTGATCATCATCGTGAATCCCATGGTGTGCTGAAATGAGGGATCACGACAGACAAACGATGCCGACGAGGATAAAAAAAACTTTGATTTTCACATGTTCAAACTTCAAACAGTGTTTAATCGAAATCCCAATACAATAAAAGAAAAAACAAAATAGAAATAGAAAATTGAATGAAAAGTTGGAAGTGGCAGTTTAAAGAGAGGTATATATTTTATTTTAATTTTAATAGGTTGATGATGATGATGGTTTCTTGTAAAAATGGTGGACGCTGAGGACAAATTAAAACCCAGTTAAAAACAACAAGTTTGCAAGTACAACCTGCACAGCCGTTATCCAAAAACACAAGTTTGAAAATAGGATGACGTGGTCCAATCATAAAGAGTGTGCTTAAGGGAGTGTGTTTGAGCGTTTGTCAGTAGCATTCCTCTAAAATAATATAAGAGAAATGTTATGGTGAATACGGAAGATTGTGATTAATAATGTAAGAGTGAAACATATATTTATAGGAGTGTAAATAACATGTTGAATTTTAAATTCAAAAAAAAAGAGAGAAAAAAATAATCATGTTCACCAAATGCAATGTAAAACATGGAATTTAAAAAATAATAGATAATAAATATTAAATAATAATAATAATATCAATGTTTGCCAAACTGAATATGTAACAAGGACGTTTATATAAATTGTTTTGAACAAAGGACATATTCATCATTTTTTTTAAGAAATCAAAATGGAATATATTAAAACCACAAAGCTATTCCTCCAGCATAAAGTGTGCCAAAAAAATAGACAATAATTACATCAGAGTTTCACCGGACATATTCATCATTTTGTTTCATTTGGGGGTAGAAAGTTTTGAAAATGGTCGACGTTATATGGAGTTCCATATGTTTCTTAAAAAAAATATCCACATGTGACTTCTATTAAGAAAATGAGGAGAGTCTAAAACCAAAAAAATAGTTTGTTAGATGGAAGAACATCCCAGCTAAAGTATCACATTGAATAATTTCATGTATTCGGATCTTTAACATCAAGAGTTGATATTTTTGACGATGTTCACTCAATAACATGATTAGATAGTAGGTCTTTTCTTTATAGAGATTTCACTCGCCTATTAGAATTTGGTCGAACACTTTCATCAAACTTGGTTGAACACTCTAAATGAAAGCATAGTTTGTTATAGCCTAAGCACGCGAGGGTGACGCAAAAAGAAAAGATATTAAGTGGAAGAACCACATGACTAAAATACCACATTAAATTTTTTTATTTACTTATGAAGGATTCCTAATCCTAACAACTTGAGTTGACGTTTCTCAATGTTTTTGCACTATTTTTGTACCCATCCATGGAATAATTCTCTTTGTCGAAAGTTGCATAAAACGATAGGAATGACATTTTTTTTCCTCATGTTCAACATTGTAGATAAATGCGGGCATCTCTCTCCGTCATAATTTATTATGATGTAGCAATGTAACTCATTCACCTTGTCACAATCCTCGTTGATTCATATAAAATATTTTACTCAATCCATAATCCATTCCTTTTTTAATTGTTACGTTTAAAGGAAAATTTTGTTCAATTTAATTGTTATTTTCAAAGTTTAATGCAACATTTTTTTTTAATCAAGTCCAATGATAGACTAGTCTGAATTGTCCAATCCCATCGTCCACTTACGGAGGGCCCATTTATGACCAGAGCGAAGCTTTGTATAAACTAGCCTATCATGATTGACACTGAAGATAATCAGACCCGAAACTTTGAAAGGAGCATACTCCAAGATACCAAGTTCAATGCATCATTAAGTATTTATTTTCTCTAAAAAAAAAGTATCTATTTGTCAATGGTACCTTTGCTATTAAAAAAAAGCACCCTTGCTATTTATTACAAAGAGAACAATAGACGGAGTAAGATAATAAATGATTACGTGTAATTTAGGTAAAATACACTCCTTTCGTTCCAAATTATAAGTTGTTTTGGTCAGTTCACACATACTAAAATATACTATTAATGTTGTTTTGAAAAATGATATTATGAGTTGTTTAACAAAATAGTCTTTAATAAATGTTTTGTGAAATAGTATAAATTGAAGAATTAAAAGAAGATGGAGTAATAAATAGTAAATGGTCTAATAAAAAAAGTAACATTAAAACTTCATTGATATTGTAAATCGACTTATAATTTAAAATATTTTTTTTCTCAAAACGACTTGTAATTTGAAACGGATGAAAAATAACGAGATCAAAACTAACAATATTTATTAGGTATCTTGATAGGCATGAAAAGTTACAAAATCAAACTTAAAAAAATACATAAAGAGTTTTCGAATTAGTAATTATTCTCTCTAATCATTGCTATAAAAAAAAAAAAAAACTATATTTTAGATTTGTTGAATAGTTGATGTATTAGTGTATGATAGTAATTTTAGTAAATATTTTTCTTGAGCAACAAAAATAACCATGCCATAAGGGAATACCAAACAAAAAATTGAACGACGACATACCAAATTTTATAGGGAGGAGGACAGACCAAATATTTTATTTTATTTTTTTTAAGAAGAAAAAAAAAATGGTCTGTCCTTCATTATTTGATGTTCATTGTTTCGGGATTCATTATTATATGATATGATTGTTTCATCTCCTTAATTTAACCCAAAACTTATCATACTTGTGCTCTCTTTTCTTTTTATATTTATATTTAGGGTTAAATATATTTTTGATGTTTATAAATATACTGAATTTTTATTTTTGTCTCTTTAATTTTTTTTTTCAACTTTTAATCCTTATAGAATTTTTAATCAATATTTTTGGTCCCTATTTTTAAGTAAGTTTTTGTATTTTTTAATGAAACTATACAGAAGTGTATATAATATTGTAAAATCACTAAAAAAAATAGAATTTTTAACAAAACATAAATTAAATA
>Ga0228711_1002956_pt1 | contig 26357 bp, 21 predicted proteins | sample MedpolnodulmetaG_2_FD_177996 | JGI IMG/M metagenome (GOLD analysis project Ga0228711, IMG submission 177996) | Root nodule microbial communities from Medicago polymorpha collected in Santa Monica, California, United States - brown nodules | ecosystem: Host-associated > Plants > Roots > Nodule... | reverse complement strand
TTCAGTATTTGTGAGCTTTTCGCAGGATAACTTGCAAACCAAGTAATCAAAGTGCCTAAAATATACAGTCTATTTAACTCCTTTTTGACACTTATCAACCTTCTCCTTAGGGACAATGCCTTCCTTCCTCGGGTGCAACCAATGAAAATTAATATCATCATGCCCAAGTGTCTGATAGTGAGAACATAAGTCCAGAAGCCATTCATGTACCATCTCTACACCAAAAGTAAATCCCTCCCTCTTTACCATAATCTTATGGAATATCTTCTTAGAAAAATCAATGTCAACCAAAACTCATGCATAGTGGCCAAAAAGTCTCTTTGTTGTAGCATTATCAATGACCAACGGTGTGCCAACCGCACTTTCAATTTCTCGTATCGTACGTTCCATCCAATATTCTTGTGGTAATGCCATTAAGCATATCCAGACTTTCGCGTTGGTGTTTCTTTGATTATGCATGTTGAAGTCCCTTGCCCATTCAAATAGTCTTAATACCCCCGGTTTCAAATTGATAGTTCCCATCGCCCAAATAGTACGTAAATCGGATTCAGAGGCAAAGGAGAACTCATAAAAACCCCTCCCTAAAGAAAATATTTATTAAGTTCCCTATGACTATGTAAATAATTAGTTTGTACTTTAAAAATTATTAATTTTTGTAATTTTATCAATGACATGTAAATAATTAATCTATTTCGATGATTCTCTACATTAGCTAGTGTAAGTCGTGTTATTGAAAACATGTCACACAACCATTTTTGAGTCAACGAATCTAAACAATGGACTAAAACCAAGTGTAAGAAAATCCTCTATAAATTTTAGTTTGTACTTTAAAAATTATTAATTTTTGTAATTTTATCAATGACATGTAAATAATTAATCTATTTCGATGATTCTCTACATTAGCTAGTGTAAGTCGTGTTATTGAAAACATGTCACACCACCATTTTTGAGTCAACGAATCTAAACAATGGACTAAAACCAAGAATTTTAAAATATGAGAACTAATTTCATGAGTGGGTAAAAATTGCATATCTTTATTTTTTTTATTAAAAAATAATAAACAGAAAACATTGAATTGTTATCTTTTATTAAGGAAACTGTTTCAAGGTTAAAAGTTGCATATCTTTATTTTTTTATTGAAAAATAATAAACAGAAAATATTGAATTGTTATCTTTTTATTAAGGCAACTGTTTCAAAAATCTTTTTATTAAGGGAACAGTTTAAAAAAAAATCTTTACCAGGGGAATTGCATTAATAAAAGAAATATTTTTCAAGGCAATTTAATTAACAATTTGGATTCTTAGTAATTATTCATTTAATTTAGGATAAGATGTGAGCCAAATATGTCATAACACTGGGTGAGAGAAATTCTATATAACCACTAAACCTTGCAAGACTCAAAACACATTCAAAAGTATTTCCTGTAGTCTGAGTAATTGTTGCAACATACATAAAATTTATGGCTTCATTAAAGATCAAGTCTATTTTCTTGACTTTGGCTTTAATCCTAGCAATTCAACTACCTCTCTGTACCGGTAAGCCTTTTTTTTTTTTTTTTTTTTTTTATATCATTTGTACAATTACTTTATCTAAGAAACTTGCAGTACACCTTCAAATTATTCACTTCACTTAAGTGAATGTTTTAGTAGTCGTTGGGAGACTTCCTATACATTTAGCTTCTAAATTGCATTGATACAATCTTTATATCCTTGTTCATATGATTGACTAATAATTCATTTTTTTTGTTTGTTTTGAATTATACAAGGCATTGGTGTCAACTTTGGGAGGAATGGTGACAATCTTCCATCCCCTCAAAATGTCGTAGGCCTTTACAACAAATGTGGCATTAACCTTCTAAGACTTTTTGAGCCAAGCCCTGATATATTAGAAGCATTAAAGGGATCCAACATACAAGTGAGTCTTGGAGTAAGAAATCAAGATGTGCAAAGTTTAGCATCAACAAAAGAGGCTGCTAGCCAATGGGTCAATACTAATGTTGCACCTTACAAAGGTGGTGTAAATTTCCAATGGATTGTATTAGGAAATGAAATTATTCCAGGTGCTCAAGCAACTTTTGTTACTCAAGCCATGCAAAATATTAAAGATGCATTAACTTCCATTGGCTTAACTGATATTAAAGTGACCACATCATTTTATTTGCAAGGACTTGCATCCTCTTACCCTCCATCTACAGGTGCATTTACCAATGATGTGGTGAATGTTATGAAAGATGTTACTGCTTATCTACATCAAACTGGAGCACCCCTTATGGTTAATGTGTACCCTTTCTTTGCTTATGCGTCAAATCCAACAGATATTAAGTTAGAATATGCCACATTTCAAGCCGTAGCTCCTGTAGTGGATGGTGACATGAGCTATACTAACCTTTTCGATGCAATGGTTGATTCAATTTACGCAGCATTGGAAAAAATAGATGCAAAAGATGTTTCTCTTATCATTGGAGAAACTGGTTGGCCTGCTGCAGGGAATGAGCCTTACACAAGTAAGGAAAATGCCAAGACTTATAACACAAACTTGATTCAACATTTGCAAAGTGGTAAAGGCACACCAAGAAGACCAAACCAAGCTATAGATGCGTTTATATTTGCGATGTTCGATGAGGATGAGAAGGCAGCTGGAGTGGAGCAGAATTGGGGACTCTTTTATCATGACATGACTCCTGTTTATCCTCTTCTAAGTTGTTGATTTGTAACATAGAATAAATCAAATTGTATTGTATTGTGTTGCTTAGATGGCTAAAAGTAGCCATAAACCAGTTGGTTCCGTTTGTATCTTGTATGATGAAATTAATCACTTGATCATAAATGAAAATTGTGCCGGATGTTGATTTTTTTTCTTTTTAACTTTGATGTCTGTAGCCGATGATATTGAATGAAATTTTTTAAAAATGAAACTAAAGATAGGATTGGTGGGACTCCATATCATATGGTTCAATCGGTTCTCCCATGGTTTAATCAACCTTATTTTATTAAAACTGAAAAGTTTCATATGTTTGATTCTGCTGTAAGTTTTTTTGTCCATATTTCTTTCCAATGCATGCTGGAACCATTGTTAGTTTGATGCCAATAGGTGGAGGGAATTCAGGTTCATTTAAACGAAGGAGGGGTAACACAGACGCGTGGTGGCATATACTGGTTGACCTTGCCTGCTGGATGTAAATGTAATGCATTTTTCTCCCATACTTTTCAGTTGACATATTAACTTTAACTTAGACTATGAAATTGATTCTCAGTGGCACACCCTGGGGATTTGTAAATTTAGACATACTCCTAACGGATGAAATATAAGCAAATAAGATAGTTGAAATATCAATGTATGTAGTTAAAAATTTAGTCCACATGCATCAATTTTTGAATTATCCTAATTGCTTATATATATTTCATCCCGGTTGAAATATCAACTCTTGTTTGTTGACAAGCTTTTAATTATGTAAAATCCAATTAATTAGGGTTTTTTTTATTGATAAGAAGCTTTTAAACATGTTAAACAAAGTGAATGTGATGGATGGATTCCTTGCCCATTTCACTTTAAGTGGCTAGGAGTTATTTTACAATGATAGTGCATTACATCAGTAGACAAGCTTCTCATCTATATTGTAACATGTTAAGTTCTATTTTACTATTGTTGGTGGATATGTGTAATGGTGTGTGATAGGAGTTCATTAGTTATTAGTTTTGGTTCGTCATGTTGCTTTATTAGAGGTTCCGTTATACTTATACATGTCACTGACAATTTATTTTTATTTGTTAATGGTACTCACTATTCCGTTAATGCCAGTTTTGTTGATGCTATTCCTCTAAATACTCTTTTGCTTTTGCAGTTTGTGAGCAATGGAAGATTCCCTTCATTTATTTATCAGTTGATTAGGTAAAATATATCACTTTCAATTGAAGAAAGCTTAATGTCCTATTTCTAAAACACTCCATTACTCATGTTTACATTTCATGTCAATGTTTTTTAGTGTGTCTCCAAATTTTTAACAAGCATAGAAATTCTTAAGAATGCTTCAATACGTAATGTGTTTTTTTGGATAAACTTCAATAAATAATTTTGTTGGCATCTTTGTTATAAATCAAAATATTCTTTAGTGTTCAATGGTGCACATAACATTGGGGGTATTTTTTCACACGTTTACTAGTTGTCTACATTATTAAGGATATATAGTAGAAATTGAGAGATTTTTTCAAACTTTTAGAGTGGAACACAAGAATTACAAGTTAGTTGCCTATTGCATTGACAAAGTTAAGTCCAATAATAAATCTTATTGTTAGAAAGGAGAAATATATTTGATTTTTTTGTTGTAGGAATTATTTTATCTATTTGTTGTTACTTTTATTACATGACTTGCTGGTTGTTTGCAAGTCAACTAACTCAAGATAAGGCGAATGTGTTGCTACTGTTAAGAGGCACCCAGACAACATCTTATCGGGTTTTGAGGGCATTTGGCAAGTCTATTGAAATTTAAAACAAATATTGTCTAAGATTGATGTTAGTTTTCCTGATTTGATTTAAAATGCATAGTAGAATGAGACTCATTTATTATTGTAGTTTGTTGATCTTGCTTTTCTAGACTATATACCATATTTTAGTTGATGTTTTTACTATTATCTCAGCTCATTATAATACAACATAATTGACATCTAGCAACACTTGAAAGTTGTTACTAAATCAAGAAAAATGTTACTGATTAAATTTAGTAACATTTGTACAATTGTTAGGTAAATTCCGTGTTACTAAAGAGCTTTAGTTAGATTTTATAGTTATTGTCACTAAATGTTACATTATTGTAACAATTTTTGTATCACCGGTAACACTTAAAAGTGTTACATTTATAATTTTTGAGAAGTTGTAAAAAGTGTCGCAAAATTGTCTAGACTAAAAAATTGTGAATCTACCAAAAAAATGTTACTAATTGAAATAGATAAGAAAAAATTGGATTATCTAGGAGTTTTTGTACTCAATCCACCACATTTGCTTAAGCTATATTATCTCAAAATTGACGTTTTGATGAAACCAAAACAAATGAATTATCTCTCTATTAACGGTGTATTCAAGTGTGTAACTGTAGGATACAAGTAATAACAAGATAAAGTAAGCAATTCTCTAGTTGAGATAGTTGAACACAAGATCAAATTTCAAGAGCAAGTTAACCTCGTAGTCTGGACAAGTGGTTCTCAAGGATAAGTTAAAAATGTTCAAGTAAAGCCAATGTAAATCAAAGAATCCTTTAATGGTCACTTATTGTGTATGAAATGTTCCTTGTACTCAAATAGAGTTTATACTCTTAAAAAAAGAACATTAATACATACGTAGAGAAATAATATTGATGACTATTTGCTAAACTAGTGTGCGAACTCGTGCGATGCACGGGAAAATTCATGTATTTTAAATCATCCTAATCCTGATATCTAAATGAATAAAAGAAACATGCAAATTATCATAAAAATGTTAAGTTTTTAAAAATTGAAATAGAACACTAAAATTGTGGCATGTAATTTAATGTAAAGGAAAGTAAAACATCAACAAACTAATAGAGCTTGGAAAAAACATGTGTTTGTATTACTGGACGAAATATATTTTTCACTTACTAATTTAGTGGGTTAACGGCTCTATCATGACAAATTACAAAATCATCACAGGTTTTGTGCACAAATGCTTACAATCCAGCTTCAGTTTTTGAAAGCAATAGTTATTCCTCGGTGGAGAACTCCAACTTTGAGTTACCACCGTTGAACTTGACAAAGTGTCCTCACAATAAATGTCAGCGTCTTTCAAGCTTCAAAAGTAACTTCTCAATTCATTTCATCCCCACTTCACGTGCATAAGTTATGGACAAAAGTTAATTTGATCAAAATAATAAACCATGATGTTGAATGCGGTATCCAACAAAAGAAAACAAAAATATTGAAAACCAAAAGAGAATATCAAAAACCTATGAACGAATAAGAAAAATTGTTACTGCTGATACACATCGCCACTGTTCCAAACCTCAATCATATCTTTTGGTTCGACGTCCCACACAACTCTCATGTAGAGTGAGTGAAAAAATTAATGGAATTGAAACAAATGAATAAAAAAGTAAAAGAAGAGAGATTAAGTAGAGTCAAGTTACACTTAGATTTTTTATGGGCCCGTAAGACTTAGGCAATCATCAGCAATTGGCGAGGTGGAAGGTAAAAAAGACAGTCTCATAGTTGCAGAAACCCTCCAAGCATTCAAATCAGCGAGTTTTGGTTTGGAGGTAGGAACCAAGTTTTGGTTTGAAGGGAGCTTGTCACTTGTCAAACTATCACAGCTGGTAGTTATAGGTTGCGGCATAAATGGATGGGAAGTGTTGTTGTCAAGAGTAACCTTGACACTAGCATCAATAGCTGCAGTATGAGCACGATCACCTGGCTCTACAGAATTGCTAGGCAAAGCCAAAGGGGTGAGAACTGGAGTATTAGCCCAATGTAACAGAGTAACCGGATCCACAGCCTTTGAGGGCCTTTCTTCAACAGAAGTAGGTGCCTCGTCACCAGAAATAGACACTACCTCAACAACCTCTAAAGGGGAGACAATAGCAGCTTCAGAGACAACATTGGGTGATTTTCGAGCTGCATCCTGCAAGCCTTCGAAAACCTCCAATATGTCCGTGTCGCCAAGCAAAGCCTCACCATTTTCATTTTCTGCTTCTGAACCCAAAATATCAAATGAATTATGAAGGTGAAGATTTTGGTCATCCAAATCATCTTGACTAGCAGAGCAGTTATGAGTAACAATAGCATCCCTGATTATGAGAGTAGAGATTTGTCCAGGAAAAACATTGTCATCAACAGCAGAAACATTCAGATTAAATTCAGGAAGTGTAGTGTTACTAGTAGCTAAAGCCTGAGCAGATTGTATGTTAATTCCAGGACCATTTGACATATTAAGGAGGCCATCAGCTTGCTTACCAGAAGTAGTTACTAGAGCACCTTTGGGCATCTGAGTTGTTGAAGTTTTTTGAGGGAACATCTTCCTTTTGTGTTGGTCAGAATTATTTCTAGCCGGAGGGTTACCAAATCGCTTGCACTGTTGGATTGTGTGACCAAAAAATAATACAAGTCAGTTAAAAGGAGTTTGGTTTTTGTTAATATATCAGACAACCACTTAGAAGGGCCGCTTCCAAAAATTCCAGCTTTTCTTCTTGCATCATTTGAATCATTAAAAAATAACAAAGATTTGTGTGGAAATATCACAGGTTTGGATCCTTGTGCTACAAGCCATAGTCGAAAGAGCAAAAATGTCCTTCAGTCGGTATTCATTGCTTTAGGAGCTGTAATATTAGTGTTGTGCGTGGTTGGAGCTTTGATGTATATAATGTGTCGAAGAAAAAAACTAAATGAAGAAAGTCAAACTGAAGAAGTACAGAGGGGAGTACTATTTTCAATTTGGAGTCATGATGGAAAAATGATGTTTGAAAATATTATTGAAGCTACTGAGAATTTTGATGACAAATATCTTATTGGAGTTGGAAGTCAAGGAAATGTTCACAAGGCAGAGTTATCAGCGGGTTTGGCTGTTGCTGTGAAGAAGCTACATCTAGTAACAGATGAAGAAATGTCATGTTTCAGTTCAAATTTTTTTATGAGTGAGATTGAAACCTTGACAGGAATTAAACATAGGAACATCATAAAACTTCATGGATTTTGCTCACATTCTAAATTCTCATTTTTGGTTTACAAGTTCTTGGAAGGTGGAAGCTTAGATAAAATACGAAACAATGACACACAAGCCGTTGCATTTGATTGGGAAAAGAGGGTGAATGTTGTTAAAGGTGTGGCCAATGCTTTGTCCTACTTGCATCATGATTGCTCACCTCCCATAATTCATCGTGATATATTGAGCAAGAATGTTCTTCTCAATCTTGACTATGAAGCTCATGTTTCCGACTTCGGGACAGCTAAGTTTCTAAAACCTGGCCTACATAGTTGGACACAATTTGCAGGCACTTTTGGGTATGCAGCACCAGGTTAGAACCATTTCCCCTCTTATATAGAAATTGAAATTATCATATCTTTTTTTATATAATATTTGAAATTCTTATTGTTTGTGCAACATATAACTTATAAGTACATTTGTTTGTTTACAGAGTTGGCACAAACAATGCAAGTGATGAGAAATATGATGTATACAGTTTTGGAGTACTTGCTTTGGAAACCATAATGGGAAAACATCCAGGAGATCTCATTTCATTATTTTTGTCACCATCTACAAGACCAATGGCTAATAATATGTTGTTAATAAATGTTTTAGATCCAAGACCTCAACAAGTAATGGAACCGATTGATGAGGAGGTTATCTTGATTGCACGATTGGCATTTGCTTGCTTGAGTCAAAATCCACATTCTCGACCAAGCATGGGTCAAGTTTGTAGGATGCTAGCAATAGGAAAATCACCTTTGGTGGGAAAGCAACTTCACATGATGAGACTAGGACAGCTTCGCTAACTCAATGAAATAATCTATTGTACATATATATAATAATGATAATAACATCCTTTTCTTTTTGTTGTTTCTTCAGTTGTTAGCTTCGTGGTAAGAGTTTGACTTTGAAAATTTCATATGGAAGATTGTATAAATGAACAAATTTACACCAATTTTTTTCTCCCTTTATATTGCACCAATTACTACCTCAAAATAAACATGGAAAACGCTTATCTAACAAAATGAACAGGAAAAATAGATTCGTTCATGTATAGTAGTGACTAGTGAAGGTTCAGCAGAAGTAGTAGTAATGGTGATAAATTCATCATTTAAATGCAAAAGTGCTGATCATTTAATTAGGTGTAGAAAATATAAAACAATGAAGAAGAAGTTAATGAAAAAAATTTAAATTTACAAATATTCGTGTCTAAATATTGAGCGACTAAATTGATTACCTGTGGAAGAGTTTCTTTATTTATCACGACATGCTTGGCTAACTGGCTCCCCGAAGTTGCGATTTCTGTAATAGAATAGAAAAGAATGGTACATGGTGGTTACGAATGGTGTAGATGCTGTGATGTTTGGTTAAGCGTTTCCTCACAAACAGACCCGTGAGGGTGCATATATACAAGGCAGGTGTATGGTCTCCAGTTCGTGGTGTGTCAATTATGGAAGCAATTTTTGGCACATTCATATTGCATTTTTTTCACCATCTTGATGTCCACAAAGTTTTGATGGGAGGGCAATGGTTTTTCAATAAATACATGCTGATAATCGGAGCTATTAACAGAGAAGAGAAGACGTCACAAGTGCTGCTGTATTTGGAGATATCACCAAGGCATAAGACAGAGAACTTTCGGTAAGCAACCGGCGGAGGCAATCGGGAAGTTCCTGCTGAATATACCAATACATATAAAATCAGTATGATAGTTAAAACAGAAAAAACATACTCATAATTTAAAATCACTTTTGGTTGTGCACGATATATAGATATCACACTTTCATACATCAATTATTCGACCACATATACTCTAGTTATTATAAAACTCATTACTATTAGACCACATATACTCATTATAAATCTCATTAGACTACCATACCCAGGCAGCAACAGCAACAGCAACAACAACAAAATTGATGAAATTACAAAAGCAAACTGGTATAATCCAATATTCAAACATGCATTTACATATATGCATCTACATTTTATTGTTATAACTCAACCAACTCTGAAATTATATCTTTCATTTGAGCCGAACAGTAACGGGACTCCTCACAATGTGTTTTCCATTTGTCCATCGCAGTTCCCCAAATTGGTATTTCCTCCTTTGAGTCACACCTGTTGCTTGCACAATAACTTGAAATTTTTTCTTTTCACCTATTTTCTTGAAATTCAAGGAATCTGGAACAACATCAATTTTATATCCAGGCAATTGAGCTTTAGCAAAATATATACTTGGTGGCCCAACATTGGTGACTATGCGAGTGACATTAACAGCATTCAACCCAAGATTTGGTAATGTGATTGAAGGGTAATTCAAGTCATTTATGCTATGTGATCCTGAACAAGTAAATGTCATGTTGAAATTAAGTGCTGAAATGAGTTGTTGGTTGTATCCAAAAGCACATAAGAAGTTTAAGTAATCTTTAATGCTTAAATCATAAACAAGTCCTGGGTCCATTGCACTGTTGGGTTGAATGTGGCCTGAACCATATGCAAATGGATTTGCCAGTGTTTTATCAAAAGCATCGCGTATCAGCTTGTTGGTGTTATCTCTTGTTGTTGCTGCAAGGCCACGTTTCTTCACAAGTAAGTATAACCATATAAAGATGTTATATATAAAATTTATTTAAATGATACTTATCATCACCTATGTAAAGGGGAATTTGTATTACAATCATGATTCTTGAGAATTTATGTAGCACATAATGAGTCCACGCACACGTCGAATGAACAACCATTTTATAACTATTTCATATGAGATTTGAAATTCGTCCATTGAGATTACAAATTCGAATTCTTATGTATGATTGTATATGTAATTAGAATGCTTTCCTATAATATTTTGTGTGTGGTGAAAGAGAAAATACCGGTGGTCATGATAGCTGATTTAATAGCTGCTGGACTCCAATTAGGATGAAGTGTTTTGATAAGTCCAGCAGTGCCAGCAACATGAGGGCAAGACATAGAAGTTCCTTGCATTACATTGAATGGAAAACCCCGGCGATTGTCTGTTACTAAATTAGACACACTTGCGAACAACGAATAGGCAGCTAGTATGTTCACACCTGGTGCAGTAACATCGGGCTGAAACAAAAGAAAATTAATTAACAAAGAGTACTATAGATACTTTATAACTAGTTCAAGTGTATGACACCTTGAGTATTGATGTCTGAATTCTATTTGGTCCTCTAGATGAGTATGATGCCATAACTGGAGCTGGATTTCTTCCAAAGAGTGTTTTTGGTTGTGACATTCTTATTTTAGTAACCGACTTTATGGTATCACTGCAAAATACAAGTATGTGATTATGTATAAATTGTGCCTTTATTTGTAACATGTAATTTCATGATGTCACAATGTTAAAAGCTTGTCACAAGATGAGTAATTTTCTTTTTGTTGATAGCAAGGTATATATTGTTAATAATTACATGGTGGTTATGCCTATACTATGTCCTCTTGTAAATTGATGCCTATCATAATAGTTGATAGTAGACACAACATGAGGCTCAGAAAGAAGTGTTCTTCCATTAATTCTTGGTTCATTTCTCAAAATCATTCCCTTGGCACCGGCAGAAAAAGCCTCCTTACCCTGAGAAACTGAGTTTGTGACAAATCCTGTAGGTAAAATTAATATAAATAAATATTAATATGTATATGAAACGAATAATATGGCATTAAATGATGAGTAAGTACCTAACAAATGTCCAGATACATAAGTGTTATTTGTCAATATCTCTTCTCCAACACACTCCACTATTTTACCACTCACTTTTGAAGGATCAAGTGTTCCCGGTTTACAAAATCGACTGCAATGATATGCATATAAAAATGTTCAAGTAAAAACAATTAATAAATGCTTAAGTATACACAGATTATTTGGAAGATAAAAAGAAACTTTTGGAATGTGCACGTACGCAGCTTGATTTGTAGCATTGGCAAATTTAACATCAGAAGAATCGACTAGAGTGAAAGACTGGTCAGGTGGCAACTTTACAAAAAGACTGGCTCCCTATTAATATAAAAACATCAAAAGCAATTATTCCAAATCTATAGTAATAATAAATAAATTAATAAGATCAATAATGATTAAGGAGAATATTAAGGAGGATACCATCACTGTTTTGTTGCCAATGGTCATAGTACTGCTGAAGTCTCTATCAATTGTACTTGCAGCAACTGTGAATACCCAAGGAGCTATATTCACAACACTTCCTGGGGTTGGTCCATCATTTCCTGCAGAGGCAACTAATAATATATTTCTAGAAAGTGCATGGAATGCTCCAATTGAAACCTCATCCGTAAAAATATCTTCAGGATTTTTAAGGTATTGGCCAGCAGCTGAAAGTGAGATTATATCAACACCATCACTGATGGCTTGCTCAATGGCAGCTAACACATCAGCACCATAGCACACAGCAGCACTTGCATCTCTGGTTTTTAGAGACCAACACACTTTATAGGTTACAACTCTTGATTTTGGAGAGCCACCTTTCACCGTACCATTGCCAATACCAAATATGCTTGCACCTGGTACGAAGTTTCCACCTGCCGTTGATAGTGTATGAGTACCGTGGCCTACAAAGTCACGTGCTGTTTGTTGTGAACGAGGAAGTTTGCCGTTATAAAGTTCATATGCTCTGTTGAAAAATCTTGCTCCAATTAACTTCCTGGTTTGTTTATGTAGTGCAATTAATCAACAAATAAAATGATTGTTAGAGCGAGCGTGCGTGCATAATGAACAATTTTTTTTTTCTTCTAACGCCATCAGTTTTGTTAAAACTAGATCAGATTATTTGTAAGGAAGTTGCCTTCTTCTGACAATCAATACAATGTTTTCACTTCATACAAACACTAAGTAAATATTCAAACTTTTATTTTTTGAGAGAAGTAAATATTCAACCTGTTACAAGGAACTTTCTTTGAACCTTTGAGTTTGTTAATTTGACAGATGTTACCCCCACGCCATTTTGCTGGAATTGGACCTATTCCTCTGTCGTCAAAACTCTTCGATTCGGGCCATACACCTAATCCAAAATATTGGATGATTTATTTTGTATAATTTAGGCATCTTGGTCTATTTAATTAAGAAGCAGATCTTTCACACGAAGATTATATATATTATTGGCAAAAAAAACAATTATAATATTGAATCTGTTAACGTTATCTTCACTTAATTATTACAAACATCATGTAAGTGTAATCCTCCCTTTCAAAATTTCAAATAAGGAGATCCTCTCCGTTTACAATTGTTTCCATTTCCTTCATTTGAAAAGATAGAAACACAAAAAATCTTGAAAAAAGTATAAAGTAATTTTTTAATTTAGATTAAAACAATTGTAAATGGAGAGGATCTTAACTCAGTACAAAGATATTGTGGTAATATAAAATAATTTTTTATACTAAGAATTCATTTTTTATTTTATTTTAGGAATTATACTAAGAATTCATGAATGCATCTTTGCTTACTAAAAGAAAACATGCGTTTTTTTGTCTCCACGTAGGTTAATTAATCTAACAAAAAATAAAGGAAAATCATCCAATTGTTCTATAAATCACTCTAAAATAAAAAACAATCCGATTGTTCTATAACAAGTATTATACACCCTGTTTCAAATAACATGATCATAAATTACACAAAACTATAAATATTAAATTAAATAATATAGACATGACCATAAATTTTAAATTATATACATAAGATCATATATAAATACCAAATTGTATTTTGTTTTAGTCTCATTCAGTGCTTTTCTCTAGTTGTGAGCAATGAAATTCTTCAAGAGAATGGAAGACATGGTTTGAAGAATGTATGACACGGTATGTGAGATTACCTAAAAGACAGAGGATAATTGGATGCAAGAAGATCTTCAATAAGACGGGAGACGTTTTGTGGTTGAAGATAGTTTGGTGTAGATTTGTAGAACTACGTAAAATCTTAGTGTAGTTAGATGCATGGAACTTCTAGAGGACGGAAGACATTCCGAAGATTGAAGAGGCAAAGGTGGAAGCTTGTGGAGGTACATGATGTAGTTGGATGCAAGGAAAAAGGAAAATAATGAAGGTGATTGATGGTTAAATTGACATCACCATCATTTTAGAGTCAATTTGGAGAAATGTTGCGAATTGACTCAAAATTGATGATTGAAATTCGGAAAAAATCGTGTCCCGATTTGGAGAAATCGTGACACGAATTGGTTAAGATTTTGGAGGTTTTGACTCGGAAAAAATCGTGGCCCGGAGGTATGAAATCGTGACACAATTTCTAGATAGCGTTAGTATTGTACTATGTACTAATGTGAAATCGTGGCACAATTTAGACAGAATCTGTGCACTATATAAGACTTCATTCTTCATGTTTTGGGTAGAGCTTCAAGAGAAAAAACTTGAAAAACCAAAGGAGGTAACTTTAGGGTTGAGGGTCTTTGGTGACGGTTTACGTGCTCGGAAAACATTTGTAAACACCTTGGTGAGTGAAATCATTGAGTCTCTTGTTCTTGGGAAGAGATTGATAGCAATTAGGGTTTGTTATTTGTGAGCTTGTTGAAGCTAATTTCTTGTAACCTTTTTGTATCTCTTTATAAAGAACTCATTGATAGTAGATTTGAGAGATCAATCTCTCCTCCTGAGTAAGTCATTGTTGGACTGAATTGGGTAAATATTTCTTGGTGTGTTTGTTTCTCTTCTCTCTTTATCTTATGTTTGTGGTTTTGTACTTTACATTTGGTTCATAAATTAGATCTATGTCCGCTATTGTTGTTGTTTGATATTATTTTAATATTGGTCACTCATTCCTTTTTACTCCACACATCTAAGCTTATTGGTATGATTTTGAGTCCAAATTCACACCATATATTATACTTATGTTTCATTATTGTAATATAACAACATTCAATCAAATCCATAGTAAGTTGCAAATGTATTTATAAGCAAAAAATTATTAAAAGAAATGGCAACTAACTTTATCACAAGTTGTTATTATGCCTTAAACCATATAAAGTTAGTCACAACTTAATTGGTTGTGATACACTGATAGTGTATAACTTTTTAAACCAACAATACCCGAAGATTATACTATTTTTTTTTTTGGATAAAGATTATATTATTTTTATTAATACTAAAAATGAATAATAACATATCCAATTGTCTTTCAACTTCTTCATTGGTTACAAAGAATGTTTAAGGTTGTCAAAATCGCAAATCGTAAAATCGCAATCAAAATCGAATGATTTTACTCAAGGACTTTTTGTAGAATCGATATAGGATAGTAAAATTGGAAATCATAAAATCACAATCAAAATCGATGATTCTACCAAAACAAAAATAATGTGAAATATATGTTATAAATTGCATATAGTCATAAATGACTCAAAATTCAAAGTCCACAAAATACTACAAAAATGACTCAAAGTCTAGATGTCAAATATTCTTTAGTAGTCATAATAATACTAAACAATCTAGACAAGTATTTGAAGGCAAATCCTAGATGTCTGACTAAATACTTGATCATAAGTGAGTAAGTGACTATTAAATTTCATGGTGTTGGAGGATGTTGGTTGATAGAGGAGGCTTTTGGTATAGGGTGCTGGTTGCTAGATACGGTGAGGAGGCAGGGAGGTTGGAGGTTAGGGGCCGGAATGTTTCCTGTTGGTGGAGGGAGGTGGTGAAGATTAGAGATGGGGTAGGAGAGGAGGGAGAAGGTTGGTTTGCTGGGAGGGTGTTGAGAAAGGTGGGTGATGGGGAGACCACTTCTTTTTGGTTGGATCGTTGGGTTGGAGATGTTCCTTTATGTCGGTGCTTTAGTTGTTTGTTCAACTTATCGGAGAACAAGTTGGCTATTGTTGCCTCTATGTTCTCACTAGGTTGGGAGGCGGGTGGTGGTGCGTGGCAGTGGAGGAGGAGGTTGTGGGTGTGGGAGGAGGAGATGCTAGAGGAGTGTAGGATTTTTATATCTAATGTCTTTTTGCAGCCTAATGTTACAGATACTTGGCAGTGGCTTCCTGACCTGGCATGGGGTTATTCAGTGCATTCTGGCTATGAGATCCTTACGTCTCAAGATCACCATGTTTTGGACGCTGCAGATGATCTTGTTTGGCATCCTCGGATGCCGCTGAAGGTGTCTATATTGGCTTGGCGTATGCTTCGGGACAGGTTACCGACCAGACTCAATCTACTTCACCGAGGCATTATTACAGATGCCGACATCTCTTGTGTTTCAGGTGTGGTTATGATGAATCTGTTGACCACCTGTTTTTACATTGTAATTTCTTTGGTGCTATTTGGTATCAGGTGCGGCTGTGGCTTGGTTTTTCAGGAGTTGATCACCAAAATATTGGACCTCATTTTCTTCACTTCACTAACTATTTAGGTGGAATGAAGGCTAGACATTCTTTTCTCCAACTCATTTGGCTTTTTGCATTTGGCTAATCTGGAAAGAACGCAATAATATAATTTTTGGTAATGTTATCAATCCCTCAGAGGAGCTAGTTGAGAAAGTTAAATTCCACTCTTATTGGTGGCTGCGTGCTAATAATGCCACTTTTGTGTATGATTGTCAGCAGTGGCGGTCGAACCCGTTGCTTTGTTTGGGTATCGAATAATGCCTGCTGTTTTTTGATTCGGTTCTTTGACAGACTGTTTGTATCCAGTGCGCTTCTTTGGCACGCCTTGTGTTAAAGAGGCGTTGTGTTTTTTGTGAATATATATCATTTTAGCTTTTTCAAAAAAAAAAAAAAGTTTCAAGGCAAAGAAATGCCTAACAAATACTTAAAGAATGAAAAAACAATAAATCAAAACCATGACATCTATTTACAGCTGAATCGTGTCATGGGTATTTATAGAACCAGATCGTGGGTACAAATCAGGTCATTTGACGAACCATGTCAAAAATTGATCGGTATAAAAAAAATGAACAAAATCTTTTGAGATGTCAACTTTTGATTGGATGTAATCAAATCCTATTTCTTGGTCTTGTGATTTGACCATCTAAAAATTACTCCTCAACTAGATACATATACTTTTTTACTTATACTTAAAGTTGGAGACAATATTTTAAAATTTTGATTGAAAGTCTAATTGATGACACCATGATTGAAAGTCTAATTTTACTAAGAAAAAACCATGATCGAACCAACCAACAGATGGGTCGGTTTTCGGCTCCACTGATCGGTCCTGTGAGTTATGACAACACTGGTTGGATTATTACATTTCTCAACATATTTTGTCGATGATCATTAATTAATTAACGGGGAATGTTTTTCTAAAAATTGTAATTATAACCAAATAAAAGATTTTCATTGGATTACAGGACTAATGTGGTAAAATTGTAAAGTTTAGTACCTGTATCAATGTTAGCTATGATGGTATTTTCACCAAACCTTCCCTTTTGCCATGCTGAGTTGATATCATTTCCACGCAATCCAAGAAATTCCCATGAACGTGTTGTGTGCAGTTTATGCTCTTTGCTCAAGAACACAGATACCACCTTTGGGTTTTCTGCATATATGTTTTAAAAAAATGAGAATTATTTAGTTGACCAACTAAAACATTAGATCTACAAAATGTTTATGGTGGTGGAACCATGATAATTATGTTTCTCACTTGCAATTTGTGCAGCTTCTTCCTCTTCAAGTATAGCTGCAAAGCCATTGATCTGTTTATTATATGAATAAATTATTGCTTCCTTTGCATTCTCCTTGCTGTGAATGATCAATTATCAACATACACATACACAGTTAATCAATTAATTCCTTCTAAGGAAAAATTAAGTTGAATATTGAATTTTTTTCTTCTCATTATTATTATATATACCTTCCTAAGATTGAACCCAATAAATCATAATGAGAAGATGTAGCAGTGTCAAGGTCAACAGAGGAAGGGGTTGGACCATGTGAATGTGCTCCCAAGTATACAATGTAACACTGTAAAATATAGGATAATGAAAAACCAATATCTAATGAAATTAATCAGAATTAATGAAATCATCATCTTAATTACAATGTACAAGTTCATTACAAAGTATATATATTTGCGTGTGATTAAGAAGCAAAACTGGCTTTACCTTTTTGCTGGCATGGACATCAATCAGCAACAAAGTGAAAATAAGAAGTGATGAAACAAGAAGGTGATGAAGACATAAAATGGAGCGACCCATGCTTAATTCCCCTCCTCATGTAATGAAAGTCATATATAATGGGCATATGGGATAAAAGACATCTGAAGACTAATTTATTCTTAGCTTTTTGGAAAGCAAAATGAACATTATGTCTCTCAAATATGTCAGTTTATTAGGAAGAGTTTGATTGATTTTGTGGATTAAAGAAGTTAAGGAGTTAAAAGTTCATGGTTGAAGTCTGTAAAGAAGAAAAATATACTAACATTTGTCTTTAAGGAAAAAAAGAACAAAGTTGAAATTTTATACGTCACACCTATATGACATTGTTATTAACAGAAATTTAGCATAGATTCCCTTATTAAAGTTGTTAATGCAAAGTCCTTCTGAGTTTAACTCAGTTGGTAGGGACATTGTATAATTTATGCAGGGGTGGGAGTTCGAACCCCGGACACTCCACTTCTCTATATTTAATTGTGTGAGCTCTAGCCACTAGACTATTAGACCAAAAAAAAAAAGTTGTTAATGCAAAGACAGACAATCACATATTTGCATTTTTATATTGTACTTCACTGTGTTTATATATATATTTTATTTTGTTTTCTAGTTTAAATTTGAAAAAAAAAAGGTTGTTATGGGATAATTTGTAGAATAGAGAAATGCTAACAACACACATTCTAACACACATTTTTCAACACACTCTCTTTGATTGGTTAAAATTCATTTGGGACCCACCAAATTTATATGGGACCCACATGATTTGGTGAGACCCATTTGAATTTTAACCAATTAAAAACAGTGTGGTGGAAAATGTGTGTTAAAATATATGTCGCTAGCATCCTGTAGAAAAAATTGTTCAACTAAAAGATAGTAAATTTCTTATAATTTAGGCAGAGATTTAAATTTGAAAATAGAATTGGATTCTTAAGGGTAACTTTGTCATAAAAAGGGTCCCACCAAAAAGCAGTTAGTTAATGGTTAACTTTAAAGTTGTTTTTATACCATGGTATTGGCATCGATTCAACCTATCAACCATATCATTATTTAAGTTAATTTTTTTTACTGAATTGTTTATTTATATTTTTTACAAAGTTATAGCTATGTCAAAAAAAAATTAAGGTTATGTTTGGATTGATGGAATGTGGTGGGATGAGATAGAATGAAATGGGATGGAATGAAATAAGTTAAAATTTTATTGTTTGGATATTCATTAAAAGGATGGAATGGAACACAATGGAATACATTCCATCACTTACTCCCATTTTGTTTACCCTTCAATTTGGATGGAATGAGATGAAATCTTTAATATGTTAATTTTTTATTTGCTAAATTACAAAGACACCTTATCTTCTTTACATTTTTTCCTCAAACTTGTCATGTGTTTCTTCGACCTAAAAAAGTCATTGTCACTCAATCTACATGTTAACTCTTACTTTCGGTAATTCATGATTATAAACATTGCTAACGTGAAATAACAACACAGTGACACACCATTATTTCTGAACGTAATAGTGATTCATTGATCCAAACAGCATGCACCGCTTTCTATTTCAAAGAAAAAGATTTGCTTCATTTTTTATACTAATTAATTATCGATGATTAGCTTTCTCTCTTTCATCCTGTTATATATTTTTTTTATGTGTTCATCTAATTATATTCTAATTTAAGAACATGTAATATTTTTACTTTTTTTTATTAATTTAATTTAATACTGTTTGTATAAATTATAATACCTTGGTCATTTTCGTTCAAAGATAACAGTGTTTTTGGTGAATAAGATAATATGTTTTAACTTTATGTAAGAATATTTTTCATAGAAGGATAAAAATGGAATAAATAATTTATAACTTATTCTGTTTCGTCCATTTTTCAAACAATGGAACAAATAATTTGTTCCGCTCCATATAAAATATTCAAACAATAGAATGAAGTAATTGTTCCGCTCTATTTCATTCCACTTCGTTCCCTTCCATTTCATTCTGCTCAATTCCGTTCATTTTAATGTATATAAACAAAAGAGTTTAATTTTATACATTGGCGGTGTAAAAAAAAATACATGCACCCAATCAAATCACTGTATGATACGTGTATAATTCAAATTCGATTTGGTCCCTTAACTTAAAATTCGATTTATTTCGGTCCCTTAACTTCTCTCCGTTACACATTTTGGTCCTTTCCGTTAGTTTTAATTCAAAAACGTTAGGTCTTCTTCATTTTCTTCTCGATTTTTTTTGGGATTCTTATTGTTGAAGGTTGATGGAGATGATATGAAGATGAAAAAGAGGAGAAGAAGATGAAGAAAACCTAACGTTTTTGAATTAAAACTAACGGAAAGGACCAAAATGTGTAACGGAGAGAAGTTAAGGGATCAAAATAAATCGAATTTTAATTAAGGGACCAAAGCGATACTACTTAAATAGTTAAGGGACCAAAAATGCAATTTAGCCAAAAATTAATGCTAGTCAGTTAATATATACTTTCTTTCAAAAAAATAATTTACTCCATTCCACAACGAGTGATCCATTTGTAAAAAAAATAAAAAAAATCCCAAAATGAATGACTCATTTCACTTATCAATGCAAATATTAATTATCTTTTTCCAATTGTACCATCTATTTAATAATAATTTTATCACTCGAATTCAATATCTTCCACTTTGTATTGATTCAAATTCAGTTGTCGTAACTATTTTTGCGCTTCTGCAACATTTCTCGCAAAACCTCTCTCAACATTTGGTTGATTTCCTTTGGAGTCTTTGGAAGCATAAGAATCTCAAGTTATGGAAAGATGTATCAGAGACATGTGCACAAGTTATCAATTGAGCTCACCACTTAATGGAGGATTGGAGCATGGCAAACATTTCTCTATCAGTTGCGCGTTACTCTTATAACACAACAAACATTGTTCAACAAACAACATTAACGTTGGTGTTGTAAGCTTTTTCAAGTGTAGTCCATCATATCTCTTACGCGTTAATGTTGAGTACTGCTTCGATTAGGTGGCAGCGACCACAATGTGGTCATCTCAAATACAATGTTGATGCCTTCTTTTTCGAGTAGCTAAATAGAACATGTATTGGGATGTGCATACATGATGAAGATGATACTTATGTAATGGAAAAAACTATGTCTATTACTCCAATGTGCACAATGTCTATAAAAACGCACCTATGCCTCTCTTTCGTACACCACCTCCTTCTGTGTCCAAGGGTGGCTAAAAAAATCCACCGCATCATTATAAATACTAAGTACATCATTGTTACCATAACACTTTTAGAACACTTTGTCACCACCTATCAGAATGACATGAAAATCAGCATCCACAATCTTTTATTACATAAATGGTATGTTTATCCCTTCAAAACCCATAGCTACAACTCCTTTTCTTGACCACTTAACATCCGACTTATCTGAGTTGTATTTCCTCTTAGCAATAACACCATCACCCTTCTTCCTCTTCTTCAAAGTATCATTCCCTTTGGAAGCTAATCCTCTTGATGGTACAGTAGTAGCATCCAAATGCGCAAATGTTGTGGCAGGAGCCGGATCGATCAAATCGTCTGCAGGTACATAAACTGCTTGAATAGAAGTTATAGACCCATCTTTGGTAGAAGTAATTCCTTATTGTAAAGTACCCATTTCAGTACTCAGGGTGGGTTGATAACCCACAACGGAAGGCATTCGGCCCAATAGGGCAGATACGTCCCCCACTTCCTAAAGCAACATAATCATTTAACACCCTATCTGACCCTCCCACGTCTTCCATATCTCCTTATACACGCTCCACCCTCTTCACCTATGTTATCTCTAAGCATTTCACCTCCTTTTCTTCCTCATTACTCGCCGCCTTCTCTTTCACCACAACTAACTCAGCCTTCCTAACCACCCGTTTGGCTCGCGACCTCCTTTCTCCCTTTATTCTCAAATTTTTTCTCCCTCACCCCTTGTATCCTTCCCCTCCATCTCCTTGTCCTTCTTTCCCAATATGTCAAAATGAGCTGCACTAGCCCAAACTCGAAAATAACAAAAGCTAATATTGTTCAAAGCCTTAGTTAACTTCTTCCACATCTCTCACATTATCAAACCTTACAAAACTGTAAGCCTGACCACCAACATTTCTCTTGCAGCAATGGATAAGTGTGACAAAATTCCACATACCTCAAAGCCGTTCTGAAGTAAGAACAAAGGCATATGTTCGATAAAACTAGTAAAGTAAAATGGCGCTGAAGCATTGTGTGCATCCTTATTCTTACTCAATATCGCCTTACGAGCACCATGTCTCTCACGACGCACCACTTATCTCCCTATGTTAAAAGAACTTTGTACACGTTGAGTCAAATTGTCATGCACATAAATAACACCATCCCTCTCGTACCTGCATTTTCCTGTTAAAAACCTAAACCTTGATCACGATCTCCTCTGAATCGGTAACCTTGACCTCCAAACCGATTAAACATGTCTGAACCCAAACCCCTTTGCCTAGAACCTTCCCAAAAACATGTCATGTCCTCAATCATATGGTTGAATTGCTTTTCGACGTCGGATACTCACCACGAACCATCCATCCCTATCCCCCGCCCCCAAATATATCTCTCCCTGAATGGAATCCTATCCCACCCAATCTCCCTCACCGTCGACGAAAAGGAATGCCAACACAGTTGCCCTTATTTGGACCATGGTCACCGCCTCTCTCACTCTCTCATGTTATTAAATATCCTAATGATTGTTTGATTTATTTTAATAAACTTTTCAAGATAATTTATGAAATGGTCATGTTAACTAGTGTCCTGGGACATTATTTAATAAACAAAGCTTTTCTTAAAGAGTAGTGATATTTGAACAACTCTTTTGATACAACCTTTGGGACAACCTTGTTGTTCTCTCTTCTCATTAGTCAAAACCAATAGAGAGAGAGAAAAAGGAAGAGAGAGAATAAGAAGATAATGCGAGTATGAGAGATAAAGTTGTAAAAAATTTGTACAAAAATGGTTGTACAAATATCATTTCTTTTCCTTAAATACTAAAAACAAAGCTAGGCCCATGACCAATTTTAGTTTCAAGAAAATGTCAGATTGAATAATACTTAAATGATTTGTCAAATATCTATATCTAATCAAATATTTAAAGCGTCAAGTTAATATGTGTTTTGTTAAAGATTAGTAAAATAAGTCTAACAGTCCTAGCTCAACTGGCAAATGCCAAAATTGTAAGGTCGGATGTCATGACCTGGATTCGAACTCGGGACCTCACAGTTGTGTGTGAGTTTAATTTTAGTACCACTCCATCTAAAGACAAAATAATAAAAAAAAAAAGATTAGTAAAATAATTTTTAATCTTTTAACGAATAAATTTGCAAAATTTTCAATATATATTTTTATTTTTGATATACAAAAAACAAATAGGCTAAATTGCATATTTGGTCCCTTAACTTATTTATTGTTTTTATTTTGGTCACATAACCAATTAACGGGTATGTTTTTTCTTTCGTGTGAAAAATGATGGGGTTGTGAAAAAATATTTGCTTTTTGAGTTTGGATTGGTGGGTGAGGTTCTAATTGATTCATTTCTTAAACATTCAGGGATTTATGGTTGAGTTGTCATTTGGGTATGTGGTTGGTAATGGAACGACAAAGAAAGTGATGAGATGGACTGGAAAGAACAAAGATGGATTAAGGTGAAGAAGAAGAAATGTTGAAGATGAAGAACATAATTAAATACCCTCTATTGCGCTCATTCTTTTCTATGAAGATGATGATGAAACTAAGGATTCACCGAGTTTGAGTAACGAACTATGAAATCACAAACCCATATCTTACAAACATTCACCCACATATTTTTTTTAACAGCTTCTTAGAATTTAGGAATGAAGAATAATAACGATCATGAAATAGAGGGTCATTTGAAGTAACTAATTTGATAATTTTAGTTTTTTTTATTGGGTTTTTCTAACATGTACAAATTTGCATATGTTAAGAAGTTTAAATTGGTAAGTTTGCATGTATCTTTTTCATAAATAATTTTTGTTTTTCGATAAAAAGTTTTTCATTTTAGTTGCTCTAACATGTGCAATGTTGCACATGATAGACAAACCCATTTTTATTTCTATTCTGTTTTTGGAAAAAAGTTTTGGTTTGGTTGATGGAGTTGATGAAGATAATGAAGAAGAGAAGGAAAGAAGGAGATGAATAAAGTAGGTGTTGATGGTTCACCGTTAAATTCAATGGACATTCAAGATCTAATGTTTTATCATTTAACAAAAAGATCAAATGGTTAGAATTAAAATGATTAATTAATAAGGTCTATGGTAACATAAATGGACTAATTTAAAACTAACGTTAAAAGACATAAATGTAACAACAATCGGTTATGAGACCAAACTAAAAATTATAAATAAATTTAGAGAACCAAATATGTAATTTTGTTTTTCGTGGTGGTCGGAATTTAAACCTCAGAAATTACATATATTATGCATTGTCTCTATCAACTGAGTTAAACTCACGAGAACCAAATATATATGTAATTTAGCGGAGCACATGTTAGCATTTCTTGTTCCCTAAAAAAATCTTAGCATTTCTTGTGTCTAAAAACAATACGCATTAAATTGAAAAATTTATAGTATTTACGTGTGGGGACAGTTTGATAAAAAAGAGAGATTATACGGACATCTGAATGAGTAATCACTAAAAAAGTAATCTCATCTTTTTCTGATAGAAACTAAAAAAAGTAATCTTGTTCCCCCAAAAGAAAAAGGTAATCTTATCCCGTCAAAAGAAGAAAGCAATCGCGTCTAGTCAAAAGAAAAAAGCAATCGCATCCAAGGAAATGGGAACAAGTGTTTCAGGGCATTTTTAAAAGATATATTTCCGTCTCAAAATGATTGTCTATTTAACTTTTTTTTAAAAATAATTGACACTTTAAAATATCAATGTAATGTTTAACATCTTTTTCTCTCTATTATAGCTTTATTTATTGAATTTTACGTAAATCTTATTCTTTTTTCAAATTTTTCATAAAAGGGATATACATAGATATCCTTTTATGTACGAGTAGTATTGCTAGATCCATAAACAACGTTTTATTGATTTTCTTGAATCAACAAACAAAATACTAAATATAAATAAATCCATTTTCAAAAAATAAAATTGAACAAAGAATTGAAAATGAAAGTATAATTCCATTTATGTCGAAATCTTGAAATTTTACGAAGACTTTGCATATATTATGCATTATCGCTACCAACTGAGTTAAGTTCATGGGGACATGATGCATCTTCTTTGTCACAAGCATATCTGTTTACATCCAACTTAACTATTCCACTAATTACAATTAATAAAAATATTTTAGTAAGTGATACTAATTTTATCATTGAAATCAACACAATTAATCATTTTTTAAAAATTGTACACAAACCTTAAATGACTATTATTTTGAGATGGAAATAGTAAATAGTAAGCATTTATAAAAATATGTGTATTTGATGTATTAAAAATTGAAATATTTGATATTTTAAAAAAATAATTATTTGATTGGTCATGCTACCACAAGTTAAGAAACTATAAAAAGAAATAAAAAATAAAATTTGTATTGAAAGCATAAATATTTAAACTTTTGTAATGTTGAATACACAATTTTCAAGATAATAATTCTATATTTAGCTTCTTAACTTGTGCCCTTACTTGTGCCTTAAGGGCACAAGTTAGCATTTCCCTTATTTGATTTGAAAGTGTTCAAGAATACTCGTTAACAAAACGCAACAAAATATACGCACATATAACATTGACTTATGGAGCCCTTTGATGACTGTTTTTGATATTGATGCCAACTTTCCAACCAATGTGTTCGCTATCCTACAACACCTAGATCAGCAGCAAAAACAAATTTTCTGTGTGACCTTCTGAAGTATATGGAAGCATCGACACTATAATGCATGGAACAACATTACTGAAACAGCTCAAGTTATTTGTGTTCGTGCAAGTTCTCTTCTTACTAGCTAGAGGAATGCTCATACTATTCGGCATCATATCCCTCATAATCCTGACACCCCGAGTGACTTAAAGTGGATTAAACCAAGTCCCGGCAGGTTTACTTGTAATGTTGTTGCGTCCTTCTCTCAAGCTCGGAATCAAGTCGGTATTGGTGTTTGCATTTGACATAATGAAGGTCGAATTGTTTTAGCCAAGACTGAAAGGATGACTTCGCTCCTTGATGTGGATTTGAGTGAGGCTTTGGGTTTATTATTAGCAATGTACTGCGTTCGCGATCTGCAACTGGGTATTGTAGACTTTGAGCTTGACTCCAAAACTATGGTAGACAGTCTTTATGGTAGTAAAAGTGGTGTCTCTAATTTTAGCGCAGTAATTAATGACTGTAGACGTTTGTTAGCTTCTGATTTAGTAACCTCTGATGTTAGGTTTATTCAGAGACAAGCCAATGAAGTCACTCATAGTTTTGCTAGAGTGGCTTTGCGTCATGCTAGTTTCCATATTTATATTAGGATTCCATCTAGTATCTCTACTATTATTATGATAATTTCTTCTTGAAAGAAAAAAAAAAGCAA
>Ga0228711_1002951_pt1 | contig 26381 bp, 14 predicted proteins | sample MedpolnodulmetaG_2_FD_177996 | JGI IMG/M metagenome (GOLD analysis project Ga0228711, IMG submission 177996) | Root nodule microbial communities from Medicago polymorpha collected in Santa Monica, California, United States - brown nodules | ecosystem: Host-associated > Plants > Roots > Nodule... | reverse complement strand
TAAAATAAGAAGGATAGTGCAAGTGGGGTTTCTTTTTTTAGTATAAAAAAATAAAATTTGAGTTTTGTGATATTTTTGAAAGGGATGGAATTTTTTGTTTGTAGAAAATATTAGTTTTATAATAATATAGAGATTTTTGCTATGAAAATATTTTTAGAGATATTTTATATATGAACATATTGATAGATACATTTGTATATAGACAAAAAGATATTAATTATCATGATGTACTATTCTGTATATAGTTTTTTTCTCTAAAAATTAAACATATTATGGAAAGTAATAAAATATGAATCAAGGTTTGTGTAAAATTGATTTGCACATTGTTAATGTATATATAGATTGAATATATTTCTAATACTGTGAAATAAAATTATATAGATATTTGTCAAAAAAAAATTATATAGATATTAATGATATTTTACTGTTTTATCAAACATAATACTTTTTTTAAAATATGTCTATATACTATGGCATGATAATTAGATATGAATGGATGTGTGTAAAGTTTATTTCCATTGTTAAGAGAATCCATACCAAAGCACCCTATTTTGAATGTTAAAGTGGGTTATGTATTTGCATATCATCTATTTTTATAATTTTTAATAATCTCTTCAACTTATCACTTAAAAAAATCTTACTTAACGGATCCCACTAATAACTCAATATCATTATATTTCAATAAAATTTATTTATTTTTATACGATCTTATAAGCATAATCCGCAAAAATTGAAGAGTGGGAATGTGCTTCCGCAGCTACCATTCTCTATAAACACCCAACATTTTATCTCAACAATGAATTTGATGATAAATAGGCGAAGTATCCACCATTACAAATGGTCTAATGTAAATAAGTTACGTTTAAATCTACTTGGGTTGACCTAGTGGTATTGGTTTGAGATCTGGTAGTGTGCTCCTCCTTGAGGTATCAAGTTCGATTCTCTTCAATGCCAATTCAGTTGGGCTAATTTAACTTCTTAAAAAAAATTGCATTTACAAAATGTTTATATATATATATATATATATATATATATATATATATATATATATATATATTGTAAAAAAAAAAACGAGGACACCTCTAGTGGTGTCGAACCATCATATTTTCTATCATAGTTTTGAAAAAGTTATTGGGTGTATTAGACCCTTAGCAACACTTGTTTGGTCACAAATCTAAAAAATATAAAGATTTGAATACATGTATTAAAATATAATTTTTTTATTATTTTAAAAACATATATTATTCAATTCATTCTTTTTTTTCTTCAATTACAGTATGTGTTTTTTTCAAATTCATTTTATTTTGGCTCGTGACCAAGCAAATATTCCTCCTTAGACATTGGTATGAAGAAAGTCTTGCATGGTCATATTACTTGATTGTATTTTGGGCACACATATTCAACAAACGAGAAAAAGAATTAAATAATATACATTTTAATATATAATGAAATGATCATATGTGTTTTAGTGTGTTTTCAAATAATTGTGATCACTCAAGTGTTTCCCCCTAATATATAAAATTAAAAATCAATATGTACTTATTTATCTAATAAAGCCTTATATTTTTCTTAAATAGCCATTTTTTGTCATCCACAAACAATTAGTTGGTGTAAATGGTAAGAGATTTGATCAAGTTAAGAAAATGACTGATGGTTTGATCTTTGTCTTGGGTGCGAAGAAAATTTGATCAGAAGGAGATATTCCACATTGCATGTCTAAAAAAATTTCTATGGATATTAGTCATCGCTAAGTGGCTTTGAAAATTTTATACTTATAACATAATAATAAGGCATATTTTATATTCAAAATTAACTAGACATACATAATTCAAAAAATAATCGAAAAAAATAAGTGAATTCAACAATGACCACTGTTTAGCAATTCACTACTAGAAAAAGCAAAATTAGTAAGGGAAATTAGTGACGGAAAAAATAAAATTCCTCACAAATTCTTTGGTCGCAAAATTTAGTGACGGAATTAGAGAGAGATTTCACGTTTTCCCTCACTAAATATCCCTCACTAATTTTTGTTTTTTTAGTAGTGATTTTTTTTAAAAAAAAAATATAGGGGAAATAAAACAAAATGATGTAACTTCTTTAAAGAGATAATAATATATGCACTTTTAGCTTGCATGACATGTGCATGTTTACATAAAGAAATACACTACCTTTACAAATATTAGTAATATATTTTTGAATTCACCTTTACGATTATTGATTTAATTATTCTCTAAAAGTAAACACATTTTTCTTAATTGTTTATTTATAGAATAATTGAAATGACTTTTTTTATTAGGCTTAATTGCAGTTTTAGCTCCTTAACTTTTCTAAAGTTGCGATTTTGGCCCCCTAAGAAAAAAATTACAAAACAGCCCCCTAAGTTTTGCAACAGTAGCAGTTTTGGCCCCCAAGGCTGATATTGACTCGGTCTACGCTAACGTGGCACCCTAAGTGAGGTGCCACGTGTATTTTTTTATTTTTATTTTTTGCCTTGGGGGGCAAAACTACTACAGTTGCAAAACTTAAGGGGCTGTTTTGTAGTTTTTTTTCTTAGGGGGCCAAAATCGCAACTTTAGGAAAGTTAGAGGGCTAAAACTGCAATTAAGCCTTTTTATTACTAAAGTATTGACCCGTAATTATTAGAATCTTTAGTTTTTAGTGGGCATCTAAGATATCTCCGCCAAATCATTTGAACCCGCTATAACCGACTGCAAGAATCGAACTCTAGTTTTTATTCTAAGTGAGTATTATGTTGTCAATTGAATTGACTTTTAATAAAGGGAACATAAACAAATTTTTTTTCCTACAAAATAAAACTAAGATTTTTTTTTCACAAGAAACACTTGAACTCTTTTTTGTTCAAGTTGTACGGTGGTTAGATTAATACACTATAAGTATGAAATTCAAGGTTCGAGTTCTAACCACTGCATTATTTGAGGGTATTGTTAGGATGGTGGGTGATGGGTGTGTTACCTCTTTCTGGTTGGATTACTATACAGGAAATGTTTCCCTCATGGAGCAATTACTGAGGCATCTCCAAAATTATGTGAAGCGCAGGGGTAAGGTGGTGGAGATGGATACCTGGATTGGGGAATGTTTAAGTTTGAGATTTTTTGTGGAGGAGGCTCCATTTTGGTTAGGATATGGATTTGTTCGAAAACTTCCATACGACCTTGCATGAGGTTATATATGATTTCCACTACTGAGGATTCTTGGTCTTGGAAACATAATCTGGAGGGGGTATATTTAGTTTGATTGGCGTACTTGATCCTTTGCAATGCTCTCTTAACTAGGAGTAGACTTGTGGAAGATTCAATAATTTGGCTTATGTGTGGAATTCTATGGCATCGATTAAGGCTATAATTTATCTTGATAGCTCCCTCATGATAGGATCCTGACTCATCATAACTTATTTATGATGAGGGTGCTAGTGGACCCTAGTACCACCTCCTGTGCATTTTGTAGTGCACCGATGGTGTTGGTGTTGTCTAGTCATATGTTCCTTACTTGTAGTGTGGTTTTCCCTTTGTGATATGAAGCCGTTAGTTGGTTAGGGTGGGAGTTTTTGATACCGTAAGACCTTTTTACCCTCTTTATTTTTATGTAGGGTATTGGGGAGTGAGTTAAGTTAGGTTTGACTTTTGTCTAATATTCTATATATTGTGGACAAGGATAAATTCTCTTCATGGAAATGTTTATTGGAAAAGAATCTTGGTCGACCATGCTCTTATTATGAGTGACAAGTGGAGCATGTTTTGTGCTTGAGTAGATAAAGAGTTATACAAGGGATGTTATTGGGGTGCACTGTTTGAGGTTTGTTGGATGGAGGTTCTTGGTCAATCATGTTGATGAATTTCTACTATTAATCATATGAGCTTGTTAGACTAGGTGTTTGCTCATTGAGTCGGTGTGTTGTGGATCGCTTGGTGGTTGCAGTTATGTCGGTTGCCATATATCTTTGAGGTGTTTATTTTTGTTTTTGATTTGTACTTGATTTGGCTCTAGTTGTTTGTTTTTGGTTGTTTTTGGTTTTTCACTTGTAATCTCCCCCCATCCCTCTATAATATCATTTGCTATAAAAAAAAGAAGTAAAATTTGATAATAATGAACAAACGCAATTGTTTTGGAACGGCTCATGGCCTCGAGCTCGATACACACGAGACCCAAATGCATCTTGTCCCAATCATAATAGACTTAGCAAAGGCCAAAACATATCAAGATTTCATCTTGTGTCAACTCATACTAGTCCATCATCTCCAACCATCTAAAGGCTTAGGATTCTTCAAATGTGGAACGTCTTTTACCATCAATATAAGGCAACAATTGACGATTACTTATACTGATATTCAATGTTTGTAACCGCCCCTTAATGGCTACCTCAACAACAATATCATTGACTGTATAAATAGGTCATCAGACCATAATTGAAGGTACACAACGACTATCTTTTCAATATCTCTCACTCTTACTCTCTTATTAACTTGAGTGTCACATTTCGACGGTTTTGCTGCTCGACAAAGTCTATCATTCTAATGTCTCCAAATCACTAATGCTCAAAATTTAAAAGTAATACTTTATTTATTTTAAAAGAAAAAACAATATTATATTTCAAGTGAACTACTTTGGTTGGACGCTAACTCCAAATATATATTTTTAGACACACATAGAAGTAGGAAAATGCTATAGTGCACGATTTAGTTTTCGCACTATCCACGCAAATGAGTTGTATCATTCATGACCGTATGATATCATTCGTTCCTTCTTTCCCTATCACTTATTTCAGCCAAAATGACATATTTAACCTTTAAATGTGTCTATGAAATTGTGGGTGTTGTGTTGTGCTTTTGTTGCCACCGACTGATGGACAACATTTCTTGCCTCTCCACTAATTTAAAACACTATTGTAGAGTTACACTAAATAAATATAGCAGAGGTATAAGGTATTAATCGTATCTGCATTGCACTATATAGATGGAAAATTATTGCAAACTTCAATGGTGGCAGCCATGCAAAGAGGTGGTTACCGAAAAATGAGACTTAACCAGTTATCCCATTATTGGATAACTTTGACTATTTTAATTAATTAATTAATTAATTTACAAGTAATTTATGTAACGGGTTTGCACGTTAAGCTCAGTTCGTGTTATATGTGCGAAAAAAACCTTGGCATCATATAGCACTACTGCATAGAAGTATAAACCCCATTTAATGATTTTAAAAATATACATTAGTTAATTCTTTTTTGGGCATATACCGATTTTAAAAGTATTTAAGTATGAACAAAATTATTGCTCAAAAAAAATGTATGAACTATATTAGTCATGGTAACGTCAGCCATCACTCTATCAAAACAGATTTTTCGTGTCAAGATCAGGCAGGTACCACGAATACGACTTTCTTTGTCATCCTTATATATGGCCGAACAATGTGGACAAGTACTTGTTTTCTATACGTGTCCTTCAATTATTGGTTAGTTAAAGTTAATTTTACTGCACCACATGAACAAATTGGTTGGTTGACCATGTAAGTTGAAGAGATATTTGAGATTGAAATTTTTTATTGTGGAAGGTCACAAGCACGAACAAGAACTTTGAACTGAAACAAGACCAGATTTGTTTTTACTATTTTTAAACACTCTTAAAAATAATATTAATAATTTGGATGGATTAGCACGTGATAGAGAGGAAAATACGTGAAGACAATGGCATAGCATGTGGATGGATGGTGATATTTTTGGAAGAATTTTAGTGATATTGCCAAATACATACTTTTGGCAATTGCGGGTAAGCCATAAGCAATGGGAATTAAAAAAGCAAAGGGAATTTTCTTTGGGTTTTTAAAAATATCACTCATGTATGTGCATCCTTTTCTTTTTTCCTTTTTTCTTTTAAAAGACATTTTCAAAAAGAAGAATATAAAGTGGTTAGGTAAAGTTACTTCAATTATACTAGTGGTCATTAAAGTGAGTTAGATTGGTGAGTCAATTTTGTTATTTCATCAAAATAGTAACTTTGGCAATTTGTAAATTGACTCAAGCAATCCTTAAAGTGCACTTGATCATCAACAAATTTAACTAATGATAGAACACTTGTAATCGAGAGTTCTTTTCTAAAGAAGACTATTTTTTGGGTAACATAATAATAGAAGACTATGTTAATAATAGAGAGAAAAACAAAATCATCAAATCCAAGAGGAATTGTAGAATGTGGTTGGACCGGGGAAAGATTTTTTTTTTTACTGCCCTACTTTTTTCGGAAAAAACACAAAACTGTCCTACTTTTTCGAAAAATTGGATAACTACCCTGCTTTTTCAGAAGTCTATGGTATAACTACGCTTGGAGTTGCATGATACCTTAAAAAGTGACGAAAATTTTGTCCTTATTATACCACTCAACACCATGTTGCATGGTAGTTTCTTTTTTTATTTTCGAATTTTTTTAAATACCCCTCCATCTTGACTTGCGTTCTAGTTACTGGTTTTTTTTAATTTTTTTTTTAAATACCATGCAACTTGGAGTTGAGTGGTATAATAAGGACAAAATTTTAGTTGCATTGATTTCCGTTTTTGCATGCATAATATATAAAAAATAATTAAAATAACTTAATTTTAATAAAGTAATAAAAATTATATAACAAATAAAATTACCATAAAATCTACAATTATTATAAATGCTCTGTTGTCCCACACTGTCGTCTTCGACGATTTCTTCCACGATTTACTTGAGGGTCGTGTTGGTCTTCGTCGTTGTTATCTGTAGTTGATTGTATCTAACTACCATAACCCAACGACAACGACACATCGTGTTACCTTGTTGGCCATCCCATATCCAGAAATTGTTCATTGGAGTTCAACGAAGCCGGAGAGAAATGAGATAGTAGGTTTGTTGCTGTTGGTGGGTGGTTGTAGTTTTGGTTGGTGTACATTGGGTATTGTGGGTTGTTGTAGGGGGGTTAATTGGTGTTGGACAGTCCAGCTTGGTTTGGGTCATTATTGGAGAAGTAGTTGATGTTGGACGTGCTAGCTTGGTTTGGGTCATTGTAACCAAAGTTTGACATTGAATTTTGTAGGTAAGTTGACTGATAATGAGCTCATATGCATTTCTCGGGGAGGTATATGGTGGTGGTTGGATGATATTTTGTTGGGGGTGTCGAGAAATTCATACATTACAGAACCATGAATGTTTTTGTGCTGTATGTGGTTGAGATTGAGGATCTTCTAGTTGAGCAACAATGTCTTGATCCCAAAAATCATCATGAATTGGTGCTTGGTTGTTGTGAATTTCAGGTTCATGCTCCGACTCTTCTTCTTCGTCTGGATCTGAAGCTAATGGTTTTGTGTCAATTGAAATCCTTAGACATGGGTTGCATGTGGTTGTTAACCACTCAATATACACATGAGTTGGGTTGAGTGATTTTGGCCGCATGCGAGGTAAAGTATAACGTCGTTGATTGTCCCAATGTTCGCTCTCTTGTGGAAAGTGAAAACCATTTGATTCGTACCACGTCTTGAACCATTTGTCCAACATATGGAATTGCTGCATGTCTTTTGGGCCCCATGGTATTTCTTGTGGCAAACCAAATTGGAGCTTGACCCTATCAGTTGGATGCCATTCAACCTTGTCAAAACATATAAGGTAAGTTGTTGCAGTCCAATCCCAATAGTCATCAAGCACATTGTATGGAACTTGTATGGTCTCCATTTAAACTGGCACAAACAAAAGAGAAGATTTAGTGTACGGTTAACAATTTTGATATATATATAAACGAATAATTCAAAAATCAAGGATATATTACATGATGTTCAAGTATGTCATCAAACTGTTTTCTATAAGATATGGTGTCATGGCTTGGATTGTCGTAATATCTTGAACCTACTCTTGTCCATCTAACAAATGATCGACCAGATTTTCCTTTAACAACTCCAACGAGAAAGTAAAACCAAAGGGCGAATACAAGGTGGACCTGCAAAATAAATGGTGTGACTGTGAACGGTTCAGAGTGTTACATCTACCATGCTCACATGTCATTGCCGCATGTTCTAGCTTTTGTCACGACTACAAGACTTTTGTCGATAACAAGTTCACGAATGAGTGTGTATACGCCGTATACAACATCCACTTCGACGTGGTTCACCACCAGACATATTGGCCTCATTATGTAGGACTAAAGGTGGTTCCCAACAATTCCATGCATAGGGCAAAGAAAGGTCGTCCACCAATTACTTGCATTAGGACCAAGATGGAAGATGTGGAAACTGAGAGAAGATAAGGCGTGTGTAGGATGCCTGGTCATTCCCGCAAAGATTGCATTAATATTAGACATCAGTAGCAATCTAGTCTTTATTTCAGATTTAGTGTATTAGGTATGTTTTTTATTTTATAAATATTATGACTATTATTATAATTACTTTTTTATTAATGCCTAAATTATTATAATTACTTTTTAATTATTTTATATATATTATGCATGCAAAAATGGAAATCAATGCAGCTGAAATGTTGTCCTTATTATACCACTCAACTTCAAGTTGCATGGTATTTAAATTTTTTTCAAAATTAAACCAGTAAATACAACGCAAGTCAAGCTAGAGGGGTATTTAAAAAAATTCGAAAATAAAAAAAGAAACTACCATGCAACTTGAAGTTGAGGGGTATAATAAGGACAAAATTTTCGTCACTTTTTAGGGTACCGCGCAACTCCAAGTGTAGTTGTACCAGAGACTTTTGAAAAAGTAGGGTAGTTATGCAATTTTTCGAAAAAGTATGGCAGTTTTGTGTTTTTGGCAAAAAGTAGGGCAGTAAAAAAAAATTCTTGGGGAAATCCGGATAAAGGACACGACGCCCTTCGTAAGGTACTAGTATATAATCTTGACATTAGTTAAATAAATTTACCAAAAACATATATAATGGTACTAGTATAAAATTAGTCATTGAGCTATTCATGCGTACCGAGAGAAAAAAGTCTCAAAATATGTAGTAATATTCTTTCGACATATAATTCTCCTTCTTTCTTATAAAATTCAATAGATGATCTCTAAAATTTATTGATCCATAGTGGATTTTGATCAACAGTTTGATATAGAGATGAATGAGTAGTTGAGGATGGCAATTGCTCCACAAAGGAGTGGTTTACCTGCAAACACTATGAGAACCAAGTCAATGATGAGTTGTGAAGCTTGATTTTAGAGTTTAGAGTTAAGAGAATGTGTATGTATTTTAAATTGGGTCTTGAGTTAGCATTTATAAGAGGATAATTTGGTTTTTTCGAATAGAAACCCTGATCGAACAACTATCCTTGGAGGGAATTGTTTATAAATCATGATGTGATTATCATCATACGATCCTGATTTTGTTTCAAGACTTGCTTACATGTGCCTCTAGGGCGTGTCCATAATATAGTCGGTAGATCATTGCCTTTTGTTGAGACCCGCTTTCTTGTTGGATTGGATTCGATCGGTTTGAAACACTCATCATTTCTCTAGCTAGTTTTTTTTCTTATCGTATATAACATAGCACCATAAATTAAGAGTTGAAATGTTTATGATCTATTAATGAATTGAAATAATAGAATTATAATAACATGAATGGGGGAAATGTTATACTCAATTTGATTTAATTACGAAAAATGTGAGAGATATGCACCGTCGATCCAAAGGTAAGGTTACTAAAGCTTTAACTTCAAATTCACCAAAACAATTTTATTTTTCATTAGTTTTGATCAATGAAATAGACTACATATTCAAACAAAAAGGATCCATATTTTAAAATTTGCTTTAGAACCCACCAACTGTTGAAAATTATTGAACGGGTCCGGGTAAAAGTTTCAACATAATTGTTGCTGCATGGAAGCTAATATATCACTAGTAGGAACCAAATTGCTACATCATTATGCGTGTTTGATTTTTTTAACTCGGATATGTACTGCAAACAACTTACAAACATCTGGAAACCGAATGATGATTTTCTGGCTGGAATTTTATATTTAATTTGTATCTTTAGACTTCATTTGCTTGGCAGTTTTCATGGGATATGATGCATGTGATTGAGAAGTCAAACATAATATAATTTTATTTGTCCCCATCCATATGGAATTTAAATCTTTTTGATTGAAAGTTCTCCTCATGTTAAATTGGGGTGTGTGCCCTTCGAACCATATAAATTTCAAACTTCAATTATAGATTTTGAATTGCGTGGTATGGAGCCTGTGTCACATTAGTTTCAAATGTATACGGTGGATTTTGAAAAAAAGGAAAAAGAAACACAATACCAATAGTTCTACTCATCGTCAAAAAAGTGAAAAGTTCTACTCTACCATATGTAACTGATGATGCAGGAAATACCAATTGTATAGATAAATTATGTAATTGTAGAAGACTATAATTATGCTATGCAAGCGATAATTTTTCTTGACAATACTATTTTGCAAGTCGTAATTTATTTTTTTCTTAATAGCAGTTTTGGCCCCTAAGTATTAAGAAGTTGCGATTTTGACCTCTAACAAAATAAAATACAATCCAACCCTCTAAGTATTGTCCATTTTGCAGTTTTGGCCCCCAAATTTTAACCAAGTCAATGTTGATGTGGCCGCCACGTGTGCAATTATTTATTTTTTAATTATTAAAAAAATAAAAAATATGACTATTTATTTATTTATTTTTTTAAAAAAAATATTATAAAAAATAAAAAAAATTACACATGTGGCGGCCACGTCAGTATTGACTTGGTCAAAATTGGTCTGGGGGGCCAAAACTGTAAAAGGGACAGTACTTAGGAGTCTGAATTGTATTTTATTTTATTTTATTTTGTTAGAGGATCAAAATCACAACTTATTAATACTTACGAGGCCAAAACTATTATTAAGCCTTGACAATACATATAGTAATAATTTATCACAAAACGAGTCATGCATTTTCAATCAGTAAGTAGTGACCCATCAATTTAATCACTAAGTCATTGATCTAGTGTCTTGACTCGAAGTTTAAAAACATTGCATCAAAGTGTTATGAATTTAAATTTAAAAACTATAGAAAAAAAGGGTATATAATATAACTGATTAACTTACAAAGCATAAATGAAAATATTATTTTACTTCTTTCAACCTTTATTTATCTTCATCTATGCGTCTACTGTGTATTTGTCGCTACTCACTATCATTTTATTCGGTTGCACACACAAAAGCAAACAAAATGAAGAAGGTGACAACTAGAGTACCCATGAAGGAATGGTGGGTAATTTACCTCACATTCATCTTTTTAAATGGTATTCATGAACTATCTTGATCCCATCAATAAATTGCTTATTTTCATTGGTTGGTGGGTAAATTATACACCATTCTTCAAAGGTAATTTAGAAAAAACCAATGAAGAAAGAAGGAATGTGAAAATATTGTTTTATGATTTCAGAGTGTTTGAGAAAGAAAGAGGGTATGTTATATGATCTTCGACGTTAGCCTTATGTATAAAAAAAAATAAAAAAATAGTTTTAAGAGATTTCTTACTGAATTAGACAGTTAAGAAAAATTGGTTCTAGTTCATAATTAAAATAAAAATAAAAATTGGCTCTAGTTCTAAGATTATACCGATTATATTTTATCTGGTTCAAAGTGGTGTATTTAGAAATTGTGCACAGTGCCTCTTCAAAAAAAGAAAAAGAAATTGTGCACAGTTTTTTTTTTCCTTTTTCCATTGGCCCATGATTTTTTCATTTTATTATTTTCCTAATTTTTTATATTTTTGTTGAACATCTTTAAAATAAAAAACATATACAAGTAACATAATCCTTATACAATAGATGAATTAAAAACCATTCATTCAAAATCAATTCATTCTTCATTTATTGATTGATTTCATTCAGAATCATACATAAATCAATCGTTCAAAATCTTAGAAAATTGATTCATTAATATATGAAGTGAGTGTCATCCTTAGTGTTGATGGAAGTTGCCTTAGATTTCCTATAAGAGCTGGTTATGGAGGAATTTTACAAAATGGTGCGGGTTTTTTCTTGTCAGACTTTTCTGGGTACTTTTAAAATTCATCTGATATCTTGTATGTTGAGCTCTATGTCATCTATAAGGGTCTCTTGTTGGCCAAAGAAATGAGTATTACTCATTTTGTTTGCTATTCTGATTCTTTACATTGTATCAACATCCTGAATGGTCCTCCAATGAGGTTTCATGTTTATGCTGTTTTAATTCAAGATATAAAAGAGTTATTGGAGCAAGGAAATGTTTTGGTTAATCACACCCTTAGGGATGGAAATCAATGTGCGGATTTTTTTGCCAAGCTTGGTGCTTCTTCTGATGTTGAGTTTCTTCGGCACAAGTCTCCTCCGATGAACCTCAAGATTTTTCTCCAAAGTTACGCGGCTAGAATTTTCTATTTGAGAGAGTAGCTCTCTTTTTGTTCGGTTTTTCTTGTTTTGTTTTAGCATAGTACACTAAAAAATATGAAGTGAAGTCATGCACTGACAAGATGAATCAAATCCAAAGACGAACGATGGTGTGGTGGCTGGGAAGGGGAACAACACCGTTAGACTCAGGAACCTCAACTTAGCTTGAATCTGAAACATAAAAAAGCATCCTTACAATAAAAAACATATACCAAAAGTAAAATAATCCTCATACTTATACCAAAAAAATAATAGATAATAATCCTTATACAACAGATGTTTTAAAACCATTCATTCAAAATCAACTCATTCTTCTTCATTCATTCAAAATCTTTAAAAATTGATTCATTCATACTTGAAGTGAAGTCATGCACTGACGAGACAAATCAAATCCAACGACGAACGATGGCATGGCGATTGGCAAGGGAACAACGTTGTTAGACACAACATTGGACTATGAGAAGTAGTAGATATTTGCATTTTACTTCTATGTTTTAAGCTTCCCTAAGAAAAAAACTTCTCTGTTTTAAGTTCTCACTTCTCAATTTTGCATTTTGGCTGGCTGGACTAGAGGTGTAAAAATGAAATGGTGTTGAGTTGTAAAAACAAAAGGAAGTCTGATAAATGTTTGGGCCTCTTGATACTTTTTTTCTATATATACCTTCCTATAAAACAAAACTTTCTATATACACCTCCAATAAAAACATTTTTGGGCCTATAGTCATGAGCTTTTGGTTTAGGCTGTTGCACCTTGATCTGTGCCCAAGGTTTAACGTAATAAAAAGAGCGGACATATGAGTATGATAATGCTCCTCTAATTGTTACTAGTTTATACTCTACCCGTCCCAACTTATAAGGAAAAAAGAATCAAATCACACTTATTAAAAAAACTAAAACGATTATAACTTTTTGTGTTTTCTTTGGAATAAGTTTCATGAGAATATGCAAAATTAATTTGTATTGATTATGAAGAAAATGAGAGGAAGAGACAATTAAATGCATTTTGCATTTAATTTGATAAGAAGAAGTATTATCTTCGTCTCATCTTAATCGTCACTTTTGCATTTTTCCTATCCCAAAATACTTTGTCGTTTTATAATATCAATGCAACATTTATTATTATTTTCTTTTAATATAACTATTTATTTAATTTCACTCCACTTAACTAATCCACTAACTACAATTAATATAAATATTTTAGTTAATTGATACTACTAATTTTACAATTAAAATCAACCTGACAAATTATTTCCTCAAGAACCACGCACAATCCTTGAAAGACAATTATAATGAGATGTAGGAAGTAAAAGTTCTCCTTGAAAAATGATTTTTTGAAACACCACGATTAAATACGATAAACGTTTGTTTTTCTTTCAATTTGATACAAAGAAAGTGAGTTTTTTTCCTTATAATTTGATAAGGAGTGAATATAATATAACAACCGTGACAATGGAACACTTTTGCCTCATACTCTCTCCGTTCCAAAATATAAGTAAATTTAACTTTTTAGATTCAGTCAATTAATGATGTATGTGGTCCATTTTACATAGATCTAGTGCTTCATAACTTTTGACCACGATTCATTAAATACATCTATCACGGAACCCTTAATCTCCTACACATTTATATCGGCTTTTGACAAAGTAAACATGTTGTTGGAGGTAACATAAAGAGAGAAAATTTCATCAAAGACATTTTCACATATAGTTGGATCTTTAACTTCCACTAATTTATTTACATAAGACATGACTTTCTCCTAATCTATATAATATTTTTTGTATAGTCCAAATATAAATTTGTATTGATGATAAAAAAAATTAGAGACAATTTCCTTGCATCCGTGATGTGATTTTAAACTTAATAATCTTCAATTGTGAATTCAGTCAAAAAAATTGTTCTAGGTCTCATATAATTAATACAATAAAATAACAAAGAAGTTTATAGATCTTGGCAATATGGTCTATTATATAACAATTTTTTGACTCAAAATTATCTAACAGTTAGATGCCTAAAAATACTATATATAATATCTACAAAATAAAATAGCTATGATCAAAGAATATAAATCATATCAAAAAATCAAAAAATCCTCATTCTCATTGAGACTACTACTCAACTTATCAACCCACACTTTTTTTTCCTTCTTTTCCTCCATTTTATTCTTCTTTTTCTCTTCATTATCATCATCACTCTCAGGAAAAAATACCTCATGAACAAATACCTCCACATAATTTCTACTATACCCCTTATTATTCTCATTCTCAGCTTCAATTAGTGGAGGAATATAAGGTGGTCTTGCCAATTCCAAAACCGTGTCCCACTTTACTCCTTTAAAGAAATCATGACCCTTGATTTCATCCACCTTAATCCTACGGTCAGGATCCTTTTCCAACAATCTCCTAATCAAATCCCTTAACGCTGTTTTCTCTCCCGTTAACTCAGGTTCCTTTGACAAAATCCTGTAAAACGTTTCTTTTCTATTAGTCCCATTAAACGGCGTCGTACCATACAACATCTCGTATAAAACAACACCTAACGACCACCAATCAACTTCAAACCCGTGACCTTTTCCGTTTACAATTTCAGGTGCCACGTACTCTTCCGTTCCAACGAATGACTTCGATTTTTCAACCGATTCCGGCTCGTTGCATTCGAATGAGCCGGAATCTGTTGAAGGGAAATCTGAGTCACACGGTGAGATCCCTGAGTTACAACGGTAGAACCGGGAGAACAATCGATTCTTCGTGTGCTTTTCCTTGGAAGGATTCGATCTCTCTGAAGACGAGTTGTGACTCAGTGATTGAGGTGGTGATATAGGTTTCAGCTTTGTAGAAAGATCGAAATCTACGAGCATTATGTGACCATTTTCTTGAATCATCACATTATCTGGCTTCAAATCTCTGTAAACTATTCCTAAATCGTGTAGATACTCCAATGCCAGAACCATTTCAGCAGCATAAAACCTTCACCAAAATTCAATACAAAAAATCAAAATCAAGATCTAAATAAAAATATATGTATCATAATCGAAACGACAATAGCTGAATCTCAGTGTATCATGAAAAATTACCTAATGGCGTCATTGGAGAACATTTTCTCGGATTGTTTCTTTCTGAGAGAATGGAGGTTACCACCATTGCAATAATCAATGGCGAATCCAACAATCTTCTCAGTTTCAAAAACACCTCGCAACCGTGGCAAAAGAGGATGATCAAAACTACGTAGCACTTCTTGTTCAAACGACGCTCTCTTATACTCGCCACAGCCTTTAGGAATCTTTGATTTCTTCTGATCTATAAGAGCTTTCGACATTACTTTCAAAGCCATATATTCTTCTGATGACCGGTTACCGGTTTTCGCCAAGAACACGACACCTTTGGCGCCGCGTCCTACGGCGGAAATAACTTTTAGGGTTTTAAAATCTAGTGACTTTACTCTGTCGTTTTGGTTTGTGTTGCTGTCGTTCATGGTGATTTTTTTAACTTTGAAGTGTAGTTTGTAATATTGTATTGTTTATAGGTTTTTATAAGACTAGTACCGTGTTTGGTGGGTTATTGCTGCTTCCTTTCTTGTTGGGCAAGAATTCAACGTTCATCATGTGAGTGCAATAGATTGAACTTGATTGTTGTTTTCTTTTATATAGGGTTTGAACCGTGTAAATTTATGACACGTGTATGATGACATAGGTAAAAATTTGACTGTAATAAATGTATAAAGTGGTATATAGTTGTATAGAAATAGCGTTGGGAGGTAGAAAGTATAGAAAGTGTGTAAGAACGTGATACCCAAGAGAGACAGCAAATGGTGGGGTGTGGGGCTGAGATGAATTGCGTGTTTCTAGAATGCGTTTCACACGGGGGTGAGGAGGATGGAATATTTGAAAATTATATTCAAAGATGGTAGGGTTATATAATAATAACATGAGAGGAAAAGCCTTCTTAATAGTTCTCATTTTTTTAAAGTTTAAACGGCTGAAAATGTATATAGGTTAGTGGAAGTACAATGCATCTAGTGATAGGAAGAATCACAACTTGTCTAACAATATGAAATGAAAGTACACTACATACAAAAAGGAATGAAATTTGGTTATCGACTAGAATATGCTTCTTCTGAGGCTAAGGTCATGTTTTCAACATTTTCTTCCTTTTATTGTATGGAAATGGTCTTTAGCTTTGTTGTTAAGTTAGACAACAGTCATCCATGTTTAAAATAAATTTAGACAACAGTTCATTACAAAATAAAAGTTAGACAACAATTACTTTTACCAAGTTAAACATTTTATTGTAAATATATATTTTTTAATGTCGTGAAGTGGAACGTGAAAGTCTTCAAAGTCATTTGCAAATGGCATAAGAGGTTGACATTCCTACTAAAACATGAGCGCTAACAACAATTTGTCACCCAAAAAATAATAAAAAAGTTATAGGGGATCTACCGCTCACTTTGTTGAACTAAGAGATTAAAGAAGTTAAAAGAATCTTTAGAAGAGAGAAAATACTAACATAACGAATGTCATACCAACATTTATCATTTAAAAGAAGAAAAAAAATCAAAAAGTTATTTTTTTTAAGGAAAAATCAAAAAGTTATTATCATTAACTAAAATGACTCTTTGCATTGTTTTTTATTTTATTTTTTATTTTGAAAGACTCTTTTGCATTGTTCTACGATGGAGCTATACTCTCTTACATTGAATTTTACATTGAACACATCATCAACTTCTTGATTACAATCTAATTCAAAAGACATCAATTAAATGGAAAACATATGTTGTCCTTCTAATACATTTACTTGCACACGGATTTATTATATAAATGCCACCTAAATAAGAAAGTATCTCACAAAATTTGCTTTCACAGGAAGTGGATGAATAGCACTTGTCCATTAACGTGAACAAAGCCTAACTATACTGTTGGGTTGGGTGAACATTATATTATGAAAAACTTTAGGTTAACATTTGCCTTCTTTTGTTAAGATATTTTTTTTATCCTTGTTCTTTTGATTTTTATATTGACACTGTAAATGACAGCATACTAAGTTATTTGAATTTTCTTAAAAGAAAATTATTAGAATTAAATTAGTCCCCTCTTTTAAAAACGGTTGTAAAATGAAAATTTATGTCACTTTACCTAATAAAAATTTCTTCCTTCCCAACTTTTTATTAAATAAAAATAAGGGTAAATTACACTAACCTCTCTTGAGGTCTCTTTAAATGACAAAGACACCCCCTCTAGTTTCTTATTTAGCACTAACCTCCCATGGTGGTAAACACCATTTAACTTCTGTCAAATTATATTAAGGAAAAAAAACAAAAACAAAAAAACTCATGTTAACATTGTCTATTACTCTCCTCCAAACCCAAAATTTTCATTCCTCCATGGAAGCAACACAGAAAACATAAAGCTCATGTCTGTCTCTTTAGTTCTTGTCCATTGGATAGATTCCATTTTCGTACATCATGCTTTTGTGGATATCTATTGTCCTGTTCGTTTTGTTGGTATTGGAATCCAGGAACAAAAAAAGGGCAATTTTCATGGTACAATTTATTTGGATATTAAGTTTCGTCCCAAACCCATTTGCCTTTGGAATAATAACAAGCTTCAATTGATTGAAATTTTTGTGAATTGTAGGGAGGAAATGTGACAAAAATCAAAGCCAAAAAACCTTTTGACTAAAGGATACAAAAAATGGTTGATAGAACGGACAAGAAAAGCTTAGAACTTTTTGCAAATATTCTATGGTTTAGAAGATGAAGATTATCATAACTAGAAAGAGAAAAGTAGCACCTTTACTTCTAATGGATAATTAACGGTGTTAAGTTGTAAAGGGAGGTATCCCTCTAATTATGACACTTTAGGGGAGGTTAATGTCTATTATAAAACTAGAGGGGGTGTATGTGTCATTTAATGAAACCTCGGGGGAGGTCAGTGTAATTTACCCTAAAAATAAAAATAGACACTTTACATTAAATGATTTCCTATATTAATATTTTGCCGTAGACAGCTGTGGTAACATCATGAATTATTCATCTTAGGTGACTTTTTTGGTGTGAATGCTCATCTTAGGTAACTCTTTATAAAGTTGCACTAGCTTGTAATGTATATGACCTGTTGTGTGAAATCATATTTCGGCACACAGCTGGGTGTAGTTCCAGCTAATTTTTAGAAAATAGACAAAATGTTGATGTATTGTGTGACACTATTTGTTGTAAATGCTTAATCATGATTGTAATATACAGTCTGTGATAACAATTCAAAGAAGTTCATGATGTTTTGATAAAACACGAAATTAATAATAAGAATGTCCATGATGATGCATTTATACACAAAAATATCACTTCTCAAAGACTCCACCAATTGTCTATGTAAAAAACTCAACTACCTGAACACTTGTGTAACATATCAATTTGCGAAATATTGTTCATCACAACTACTACGAATATTTTTTTGTCAAAAAAAATAAACTACTACGAATTTTTTACATGAATTTGACGTAAATAAACCTTGGAATAGAAAATCTTCGATATAAACTTTTTTTTTTATATAAATTTTAAATTCCTTTGGAAAATTGTGGTTTTGTTACCGGCAGCCAATTAAAACCAGCCATGTGTACCTTACCAATATTTTTTTAGATACTGTTATTGTTTCATTTAAAGAAAAAAGCAAATACCACACATCTTTTCCGTTTTTTAATTGGCATATTTTCTTTAAACTTTGTTTGCGAGTTTGGAGGAAAAGGGAGAGGAAGATTTAGGAAAAAAGGAATGAGCAAGTGGAAGAAATAGAGGAAAATTGAAGGGGAGGGCTTTGGGGGTTAACTTTTCTTCGTAATACTAAACCCTCTTCATTTGGGGAACTAAAAATTGTATTGGAGAAGGGTTTGGGGAGTTTTGGAGGGTTTATATGAATTCTTCAAATTTAATCTATGTTGTTATATTATTTTTAAAATTAAAAATATAGTAATCATATACATTAATTTATCATTCTTTAAAAAACCACCCTTTTAATTTTTTTGAAAGATTTCTCTATTTTCCCTCATGTTTTCCACCTCTCAAAGTCTTTCCTTCCCTTCCCCTCCAAAATCGCAAACAAAGCATTAATGTACATTTCATATTTTGAGTAGTATATTTTATTTTTGGAGTTTTTCCTTCCCAATTTTATTTTGTCGTGTTTCATAGAAGTACCCTCAAACCTAGATTTAATCTGGGAATCAAGTGTAAAACACAAAAAATCATAAGCAAATGATAACGAAAGAAAAGAAATAAAGACACCAAGAAATATTTAACTAGTTCGGCCTAACAATGACCTACTTTGAAGGAGAGATTGATCTCTCCAATCTACTATCAATGAGCTCTTTACCAAGAGATACAAAAAGGTTACAAGAAATTAGCTTCAACAAGCTCACATAGAACAAACACTAATTTCCACCCTTTTTCCTATCTCTTCCCAAGAACAAGAGACTAAATGAATTCACTCACCCAAGGTGTTTACAAATGTTTTCCAACCCAAGAGAGTCTCTCAAGAGAACCTCACTAAAGACACTCAACCCTAAAGTTACCTCCTTTGATTTCACAATTTTCTTTATTTTAATGCTCTACTCAAAACATCAAGAATGAAGTCTTATATAGTGCACATGTCCTATCAAAATCTTGTCAGGATTTGCACAAATCGTGCAACGATTTTGTGCAGTATTGAACGTTATCCAAAATTGTGCTACAATTTCAACCCTCCGGAACACGATTTTGCCGAGACAAAACCTTCCCCAAATCGTGTCACGATTTTTTCCCAAATTTCAATCATCAATTTTGAGAAAATTCTAAACAATTACAACTAGAACTTCTTTATTGAAAATATGCATCTCCATTTAAAACCTTTTTTTTTTATAGAAAATCTACATTAAAAACTTGAAACATACATTTTATATGAAAACTGATAATCGTTTTGCTATGATGGAACTCAAAATTTTAACAACCTAAAAGTGTTACAATTGAATTGAATTATGGAAGTTTTTAAAACTTGCAAACATCAGTTCAATTAATCTTGGTTTTAATTATTAGAGTTTTAAAAAAACCGTTTCATACAAATATTAATTACTTTTAAACTATAAATATAGATCACTTGATTACTAACAAGCTACCAACAAATTATTTGATCTATCCTTAATCTTGCATCTCTTAAAAAATCAACACATGCATGGCTACATTCAACACCTTTAGTTTATTACCAATAGTATTAGCTTGTTTTGTTTTGTTAGTTCAAACAGGAATTTCATCTCATGTTCAACTATCAAATGATCCCCCTCCTCATGCACCAACCCAGTCATTATGGTTTGAAAAACATTTAAAAAATTGGGCAACAAAGTTATACCAACGTGTGGTGATGAGATTTTCTTTAGTATATTTTTTGGTAATCAAACAGCTGGTAATGAATGTTGTTTTAACCTTGTGAATGAGGTGGGAAAACAATGTCATGACGACATGACAAAATATATTTTGGCATCAGAAAATTTCAAGAAGAGAAAAGCTTCAATTTTGGAAAGGAGTTGGAAAGTTTGGGATTCTTGTGTCTCTTCTTTATTAAATATCCCTCCTGTAGCAGATCCTTATGTATTTAACTCAATAGATCCTAATGTATTTAACTTTAACCCATTCGATCATAATTAGGTATCTCGTGCAAACTTAAAAGATTGTACAACTTGATATCTAATAAATTGTTTTTTTGATGCTGAAAGTGTTGGAATTATGTTTGGCATATCAACTATTTAACTATACTAAAACTTTGTTTATCCCAATATTAGAGCTCAACGATAACCATTTCCGGTATAAATAGTTATCTAGGTTTTCACCTATGATCTTTGTATGACAAATGTTATTATGTCAATTATTATGTAAATATTTTCTTCCCATAATTCGAACTTTAGAAATGTAAATCTTTGACTCCTTTAATCTCTAGCTCGATCAAGTGAGCTACCCATCCCTTAATAGCTTCTTCTTTTTATTTGATAATAAACATCGTTATTTTTTAGGAGAATTCGTCTCTATAAATAAGGACTCCTTTTGTACTTGTTTCATTGCATTTTTTTCTTCTTTCGTTCCGGTCTTTCTTGTGTGTTTAAACTTCTTTCCTTATGACATTTTTTCAGATCTATTTGAAATTTCTAATGGGTAACGTAAGATCCCTCTTCCTAAAGGTGGTCATAGGCCACAACTGTAACACCCTAAATCCCAATCAGTATTTTTTTAAATTTAAAATACAAATAATAATTCAACACACAATGGTGTCACACATTTCCATCATTCAAATATAGTCTGAAAATAGTGCAGCGGAAATAAGTTCAAACATTGACTCATTATCTTAACAAATAAGTTGAATTCAAATATGAACTCCAAAACATAGTCCGAAAATAAAAGGAAAACTCTAATTTAACCAAGTTGTTTGGGCTTCAGTGGCAAGGAGCTCCTTATAAGGACGTACTCAGGGAATACCGGGTTCGATTCCTAGGGGGAACAACACTTGGTCAGTGCGCATGCCTCTACGCACGAGCTCGATTAGTCGCCCATCTTTGGTGGGTCGGAAACCGGTGTGAAAGCCAAAAAAAAAAAACTCTAATTCCCTAGTGTTACAGAATCAAAACATTGACCCAAAATAAACTCCTAATGAAAAGAAAGATTGACGAGAAAGACTCATCGTCATACTCCAAGCTCGCAGTGTCTAAAGTTCTTCGTCCTAAATATATGTACCAAACAAGGGTATAGACGTTCAATCCGCAATCGGGGTGAGTATCTATCCAAAATAAGAAGATTGCATAAACATAATGAATAGACTCACAGATTAAATACAGAAAACATCATCATCATTTCACATCATTTAATAAATCACAGACGAACATGCATCACTTACACAAAACCAACTATCGCTTATGAAATTCACATCTTATCGAAGGATCGACAAAGATGTGTTCCTCTATGGTGGCCATGCGCATGGGAGGCCCTCAAGAAAGCAAGGATTAGGGTTATTAGATCGATGAATGTTGGGCCTACTACAATATGGACCTAGGTTCAGTCCGACACAGTTTCATATGAAAAGAATAACCAATGAGAACTGCTCTTTACCCAAACGTTTTTGCTCATTACCCAAACGTTTTTGCTCATTACCAAGTGAAATGACCAAAATGCCCCTGCGTGAGTTAACTTAAAAAAAAATTAAACGTGAGTTAACTCACGGACTCCAATCTTTAAAAACAAAACATTTTTGAACGACAGAAGAATTCTCAATCATCGCCTGCAATGTTTCATTCTTTCATATTACTCCTACGGTTTCTATTCAACCCCTACTTTAATTACAAATTAATTGTGTCGGCAATGGAATTGATTTCAGCAATTAATTGAAATCAGCAATATAGAGTCAACTTTATTGCTGACAAATATATGGAATTGATTTCCCGAACAGTAAAGTGAATTAATTGAAATCACCAATAAAAAATTGAAATCGGCACTGATTTCACTCTATTGGAAGTGAATTAATTGAAATAATCAATAGAGGCAGTGATTCTAATTAATCGGCAGCGAATTAAAGTTCACCAATCCATTCCATTGACTTCACCAATAGACAATCGGCAGTGATTTAAATTGATTTCCTCTTCCTCTTGAATTGGGTCGTTTTTTTTTCAACACAATTTTAGTTAAGTCACGCAGAGGTATTTTAGTCATTTCACTTGAAAATGAGCAAAAACTTTTGGATAAAGAGCAGTTCTCGTAACCAATAAGCAAATTCCAAACAACCTTTGAAAAAAAGAAAAGAAAATACATTTTTCCTTCTTCTTCTTCTTGTTTTTTTATTTTTTGTTGCGTTTTTACAATATTACTAGAACTTCTTTATTGAAAATATGCATCTACATTTAAAACTTTTTTTTTGAAGACATCTACATTTAAAACTTGTAACATACATTTTTTTATGAAACTGATAATCATTTTACAACAATGGAACTCAAAATTTTAACGAACTAAAAGTGTTACATATATGTAAATTTAATTATGGACGTTTTTAAACCTTGCAAACATCAGTTCAATTAATTTTGTTTTTATTACAAAGAGGGCCTAAGCCAGAATTAATAATTAATTTTGGTTTTAATTACTAGAGTTTTCAAAAACTGACTCAAGCAAATATTAATTACTATTAAACTATAAATATAGCTCACTTGACTACTAACAAGCCACCATTAAAATAAACCATGGCTCCATTCAACACCTTTAGTTTATTACCAATAGTATTGACATGTTTTGCTTTGTTAATTGAAACTGGAATTTCATCTCATGTTCAACTATCAAATGACCCTCCTCCTGATGCACCAACCCAGCCATCATTGTTTGAAAAGCATTTAAAAAATTGTGCATCAAAGGTATACCAACCATGCGGTGATGAAATTTTCTTTAGTATACTTTTTGGTAATCAAATAGTTGGTAAGGAATGTTGTTTTAACCTTGTGAATGAAGTGGGAAAACAATGTCATGATGACATGACAAAAGCTATTTTGACATCAGAAGATTTTAGGAAGAGCAAAACTTCAATTTTGAAAAGGAGTGCAAAAGCTTGGGATTCTTGTGTCTCTTCTTTACTAAATAATAACCCTCAGGCAGCAGATCCTAATGTATTTAACTATAACTCAATAGATCCTAATGTATTTAACTTTGATTAGGTATCTCGTGCAAACTTAAAAGATTGTACAACTTGATATCTAATAAATTGTTTTTTGAGGTTGCAAGTGTTGGAATAATGTTTGAAATATCAATCAATTATACTAAAGCATAATCAGCCAATAGGATGTATATGTACATATGTGTATATATACAATGCATAAATAAATAAAAAAGGTTTTAAACATCTCACGGAATTAAAGGGTGTTTTTTTAGTGACAAATATTAGTATGTTAATTATTATATTAGTTTTTTCTCCTTGCCAGAACTTGCAACCTCCATAAATAACGTGGTGTAGCGCAAGATCTTACCTCCTTCACCGCCTTAAGAGACATCACACATAAGATAATACTTCATTTGTCGTCTCAAGAAAGGCGACACACTTATCTTGGGGTTAGTTACTCTTAACAGACCAAGTCATATCTGTAATGAATTCAACCAAATTGCAGGAGCAAAAATATTAACAATAATGAGAGCATCCTCAGATACTTGACAATAAATAGGGGGTCTCAACCCCATGAACGAACACATTGTTAACTCACTATATTCTTATTCACTTTGCAATCTACTAGCATTCATACTTACTTGGACGTTGAAGTGTCTTTTGCATCCCTCTGCTTAGAGAATAAGTGTACAACGAGTCGCAACAGATCATTTCATCAGCGTAAAGACTACACCTCCTGTTCAGGAAGCACACTCCACTTATTCATTTAGAAACATGTTGGAAAATGGAAATTAGAATTCGAAACAAAGTATCAAACTTTTTCCTTCTGATATGTCGCTTTCTACGGGTCTATATGGAATGGTTGAGTGTGAGAATTCTATTTAATTTCATAGAGAATGTGAGAGGAAAAGAATGGTAGAAGAAGATAAAAATGGAAAATGGGTCAAATGATTTGGTTTGAAAATTTAATTTATAGCAATATTATTGTCAATTTAGAGTGCTACTACAGTCTACAAGGTAAATATTTGAAGACTACTGCTCTTCGCCCTGCACAAAACGCTTGCATCCAGCTGAAAAGACATTAATGTCCCTGCGTGAGTTAAGTCACGCACCACTGACATGTGCGCGAGTTAACTCACGCACCTTGGCCAGTGGTCAGAGCTGAAGGACACACAATTTTGCACGTTTTTGTTAAGTTTTTTTCACGTTTTTTGACTATATTTATGGTAGATATAACCTATGTTACATCGTATTGAATAAAGTAAATAAATGAATTAGAATAAATTCAGCGTGAATTCGAATAAAAATTGTGTATTGAATAAATTCAAATAAAGTTACGTATTATAAAAAAATGAAAAAACGTCTAATTAAACTCAGCGTGAATTCGAATAAAGTTGCGTATTGAATAAATTCAAATAAAAGTTACATTACATTATATAGACGAGTCATTACATTACATTCAGGAATGTTCCTTCCAACTACAACAATTATCTTACCACTGAATGAGGTAAATTCAAACTAGCTAAACACCAGCTCTCAAGCATTCATCCGGAAGTTCTATTGTTTCATTCGAAAGATTAAATTCTTGTTAGTTTGATTTAGATGATGGTATTCAAGTGCCAAAAGAATGAGGTCCAGTCCTTGACACTTCAATACCTTCATCTAAACCAAACTAATAAGAATTTAATCTTTTGAATGAAACAATAACACTTCCAGGTGAATGCTTGGGAACTGACGTTTAACAAGTTTGAATTACCCCATCTAGAGGAAGATAATTGTTGTAGTTAGAAGGTGCATTTCTCTACCTAATCACGATCTTTTGGCGGAATCAGACTGTTGATTATATCTTCAGTTGGTCTCAGCAACGTTACCCGTATATCGATCCACTGGAACATGATGTGCTTCCAAAACATGCTCTTCACGTTTTCGTCGTTCGTTAATTCCACCCAAGTGAACGATACTCTTCCCTCGTCGAGCGTTGGACGTTTATACCGAACGTATGTCACCCTCCTTGTGTCTTTGGGGTTGACTCTTTGGTTGAATTTATTAAGTTGATCCTTGAGACCTCTTAATGTTACACCAAAAGACACCGAACCTTCAACCTTTGAGGTTCTCCGTCGTTGAATTGTGCATGAACGTCGATCCACCCCGCCATTGCTTCAAATCTACACAGTAAGAAATTAAAAACAATCAACGAAAAACTCATTCAAACATTTAATCAAACACTTGAAGTGCAAATTATACATAAACCCTAAAACTCAAAATTACAACATTAACATGCAAACATCTAACCACAATTAAGCAACATAAGTCATTTACATGTAACATTGTATCATTTCTTGCAAGCAAAATCAAAA
>Ga0228711_1002950_pt1 | contig 26383 bp, 17 predicted proteins | sample MedpolnodulmetaG_2_FD_177996 | JGI IMG/M metagenome (GOLD analysis project Ga0228711, IMG submission 177996) | Root nodule microbial communities from Medicago polymorpha collected in Santa Monica, California, United States - brown nodules | ecosystem: Host-associated > Plants > Roots > Nodule... | reverse complement strand
TCAGGTATGGTGACTTGATTTTTCTTTTTGATTTGATTTTTCTTGGTTGTGAGGTAGTTAATTATAACAATTGAGTAAGTCATCTGTTGTACTTTGAGGACTGCTAGCAAGTGTTGCCGCTTCGATGTTGTGGGAGCTTGCTAGCATTTTTTTCGGTTGCTGCTGAAATGGTTATGTCATGAGGCTGTTGTTCTTTTGTTTGGACTTAAAGGCTTTGGCTGATAGTGAGGCAGGTCTATGCGTGTTAGCAAATTTTATGAGTTTGGTTGCTTAAATAAAAAAAAAAAGTCACGATACCTGACACGATTCTATAAACAACGACAATTCTCACTATAATTGAAAACTGCAGCAGTTTGAAACGACAAAATTGAACAATCAAAATGGGAAGAAGAATTAAAAAGAAACAAGAATTGATCAATAGGGAAGAATAAAGAAGAAGAAATTTGAATGAAGGAGATGTTTTTGTTCTCACGTTCGGGGTTCTGGAATGGAAGACATTTTATGAATGTAAGTGATGAAGTTAAGGACATCCAGATGAAATAAATTTGATGTAAAATTTTATTTGTTATAAGTCTTGTAGTGTAAATTAATTAAGATTGAACACCTTAATATAATTAAATAAAAATTAAAAGTATTAAAAGTTACGTTATGATTAAGATCAACTCTTTTATTTTTAGAAAAAATTGACTCATTTATTTGACATTTAATGTTGCCTATGTATATTACATTTTGATTGGTTGATATCATGAGAGGATAATTACCCCCTAAACAAGAGAGGGTAATGTAGGCCTCACTTTAACATATCCGAGAGAGATAAAAAAAATTAGTGAGGTATTAAACGATGGTAGAGAAACATGAGACATATGAAATTCTTGTTCTAAGTTTAAAAAAAACACTTTGTTGATACTCATACCTTCATTGAAAACTTTGATATGCCCGTGATTTGATAGGAATAAAGAAAAAAAATTGGTGATACCCAAAAAAAATTGTGATACCTTGAGAGAAAAAATATAGAGATAGTTATATGATAAATGCGATAAGTTGTGAAAGTGATATAAAAAAAGAGATAAAGACAAATGAGATGTTCAAAGTGAAAGGGAATATTAGAGGTGTACAAATATTATTGTTCGTAAAGAAAATGAAATGTTTAATAAGTGTTAGGAGCGATGTTCAAATATCATTGCTGGATTTTAATTACTTAATAACTTGCTAGTTAGCTAGGGACATATGGTATTATTTACTCCTAAAAAATATTATGATTTGTTTGTCTAATTGTTGAATTTAGGGTAGTCGATTTAATAAAATCAAGGGTTAAATATGTTTTTGGTCGCTATAAATATGTCAACTTTTCATTTTAGTCCCTCTAAAAAATTTCTTCAACTTTTAGTCCCTAAAAAAAATTTCATTTTCACTTTTGGTCCCTCTTTTAAAGTAAAATCATATGTAGAATTCATATTTTTGAATAAAATTTTACTAAAAAATTCATAATATTATAAGAATCTCTCCAAATTTTTTTTTAGAGTTTTTTAACAAAACATGAATTTAATATGAATTTTTATATCTTTGATGGTTAAAAATTCATATTTAATTTATGTTTTGTTAAAAAACTCTTTTTTTTTTGGGAATTTTTTTTACAATATTCTACACATTTATGCACAATTTCATTAAAAAAATACAAAATTTAACTTAAAAATATGGACCAAAAGCAGTGATTGAAAATTTTATAGGGACTATGTTGAAGGAAAATTTTAGAGGGATTAAAACGAAAAGTTGGTATATTTATAGGGACCAAAAATAAATTTAACCCTAAAATCAATTAAGGAAAAATGAAACAAGTCTAGCTGAATCTTTCTCAACTACATATGAGCATCTTTAGCCGTTTTGATATCAAAATGGATTTCAACTCAGGAGATGAATATATAGCCAACATATACATATTTATTTAACTTAATTTAAAACAAAGAAGAAGCGTATAGGCACAATTGATACAGCAACAATAACATAAAATAGTATTTGATCAGATTAAATAGGCATTGGCTACCCTCCAACATTGATGCCTTCGATGCAGATTAGGTCCTTAAGTTATACATTGCTGCTTAAAACGAGTCAATCGACTAGCTGCATGCCCGATGTTGATGATGAAACAGAAAGTGTAGTGCACCACCTTAGCTTAAACATTCTCTATTTAATGATCATTTTTTTTTAAAATAATATTTAATGATCAATTTAGTGATTGAATTATTTCAATCTCCAAAGTGAACAAGTTAGTGACGACTCAGTTTAATAACCAATGGTCGCTAAATGAGTTTGTGATCAATTCAAAAACATGGTTGTAATATGTCACTTAATCACTAGTCGCTAATGTTAGCGATCTATTAAGTGACTGATCTGACATTTTTGGTTTTTAAATTAGTTTTTAAACTTGGTAGTTCGCGACAATGTCTTCTGTAATTTTGAATGATGATAAGATTGACAATTTATGTTTGTCTTTATTCATGCTTGTACTAAATTTAAATACTATTTTTTACACAAAGGTTTTGGTTTTATGCGAGATTTATATTGTCATATATTTGCTTAATAGGCATGTCTTACAAGGTCTCATGAGCCATTAATGCATTTGCGGAAAGGCAAGATATGGTTGATTTCTTATCACAACTCCCTTGTATTGTCAATTTAGATAAAAAGATCCAGTTGACTATCTAAAAAAAACTCATCATACAATGTAGATTTCTAACTCAAACAAAAAACAGTCAAATATATCGTGTTGGATAACGATTTGTATAAAAGTGTCATGAAATCTTGCTGAAGTGCATAGGCAAGAGAGAATCTTTCAAAGTCATTGGAGAAGTTGATAAAGGAATTTCTGCATCCTGTAAAGTTGATTTTGTCATGAACTATTTCAAATAGCTTTTTATAAACAGAAATGATAACTAGACACAATTTTTTTGACACAATACAGACACTATGGATAATTTGGACATTTCATACTTAAAACAGGGGCAGTTTTGTCAAAACCACGCACCCTCTCTTCTTCTTCTCTATTGTGCGTGCGTGTCTGTCTTCTCTCCCGCCAACACCATCCTCCCTGCCGGCCACAGCTACCACCGCATCCTCCCTCTTCATCAATGGCCACCACCACCACCTCCTCTGTTTTCATCAGCCACCATCACCTTATTCTCAGCTTCGCGTTCCCTTTCTTCTTCATCAGATCTGTCCCACCAAAACACTCACCACCATCCTTCTTCCTCTTCTTCTGTTTTCATCCAACCTCCTTCCCTGCAAGAACAACCACCAATCACGGCCAAATCTCTTCAGATCCGAGCAGTCTAAATGCCATAGTTGCAGAGTGGTGGAGGTGGTTGGTCCTCGACGATTGGGAAAGATTTGCAGAGATGAGAGACGGTGGCCAGAGAACAGTGAGAGAGAGCGCATGACAGATAGAGGCAGACGTAGTGGCGAGTTGCAAGGAAAGGCGTTTGGGGAGGAAGCGAGAGCGGCGGTCGGAGACACAGAGAGAGTGCAGACAAGAGGGAAGAGAAGAGGAAAAGAAAAGAAAAAAAAGGGAAAAATACGGTATAAAATACAGTGGTGTCGTATTTGTGTTTGAGTTTTTGTGTCTATTTGTCATTTCTGTTTCATAAAAATCATTTTTGAAAGATGTTATTTTGAAAAAATATATGATTTTTCCTATGTAAAATCTCGAACAATAAATATTTAAGTTAATGAATGTCAAAATCTCTTTTTTAACTTATACCAAATGAGTTTGAAATAACTATTACTATTTTTGAGTAAATTTTTATAAAATCTATTTTTAGAAATACAAAGAAAAATCTATTTTTTTTTAAATCTAAAACAAACTGTCCTAAATCATATCCAGGTTTAAAATTTCTAAGACTAAAACCACTAATCATACCCCGTGAATTTAGCTCAGATTTACCATATATTCTATTTCATAACCCAAATTAATGTATCATCACTAAATTTGATAATATCATTAAATTAATAGCACTTTTTGCCCCCAAACTTTCATGAAGTTGCGATTTTGGCCCCCTAAGAAAAAAAAACACAAAACCGCCCCATAAGTTTTCCAACTGTAGCAGTTTTGACCCCCAATGCCAATTTTTGGTAAAAAAAAAAAACACGTGACACCTCATATAGGGTGTCACGTCAGCGTAGACCGAGTCAAAATTGGCCTTGGGGGCCAAAACTGTCACATATGCAAAACTTAGGGGCGGTTCTGTAGTTTTTTTCTTAGGGGACCAAAATCGCAACTTAAGAAAAGTTAGGGGGCTAAAACTCCTATTAAACCTAAAAATTACACTAAATCACTTTTACTTAACAACAAGGAATTACACTACACCGGTAAAAAGGCCACCAAAGACAAAATTACAAACATAACATATCCACATGATTAATCAATGATGCCCCATGATGCAAGCAACATAGTTTTTAGTACGTTCGTTCGTTCATAATGTTATAAAAAATATCGATAATCCAACCAACATGCTTGCCATAATACGCATTGTTGTTAGCATATCTCCAGTATTGCTCTCAAGTTCTATAGGGAACAAACAAGTTCCCTTTGATGGATCTTGTGTAACAATACTACCTAATCCATTGAAATCGCATGCTTCAACGCTCTGGTCTCTAGTTTGAAAAAACTGGTTAAAAGCAAAAGATGCATTACCAGCTAATCCCAAATTTCCACAAGAACAACCATATCCTAAACTTGTACAGTCAGCACCAGCACAAGCATAGTCTAATGCCGACGGGATCAAAGACATATTCTTAACATCTGCACTTAGGACACACCATTTATGTTCTTGGTATCGAACACCCTTCGCTGATTGTGGCATTTTTTCTTCTCCTTTACCTGAAAAATCTATAGGAAACTTCGGCTTTCCATCATAACGATAAATTCCCCAATGACGTTCAAAATTACCAGGATCAATACTCTTTAAATTCTCGTCAAAAAGAGAAAATAGATACGCATCCATATGTCCGGGGAGCATTGGAGTACCTTTTTTACTAGCCATATTTTTAAGAAACCCTTGGTAAAATCTTTTTGCATTGTTAACATTAGCATTTATGTTACCATCAGTTGGCCAACCAATTTCACCAACAACAATTTTTATGTCAGAGTAACCAGCCTTTTTTAATGCCCAAGCAAGTGTATCTAAATTTGCATCAAAGACATTGCTATATTGTGCATTTTTGTCTCTAATTGTCATGCTATTGGTACCAAAGAATGCAAAATCTTGTGGAAAACCTTCACTTTGATATAGACTAAGGAAAGGGTAAATGTTGACAAGAAACGGCGACTTCTTTTCGTGAAGAAATTGGATAATTTGGTTCATAACATCACGAATGTTGTCTCGAAAATCTCCATCCGACGGTTTGTTTGTTTGAGATTCATAAACATCTGCATTCAAAGCTGTCGTCACCTTCACTTGGTCTCCATGTCCAGCTTTATCAATAGCCTTTTGAATATTTTGCATAGCTGGAAATGTTTTCTTCACATATTTATCCCCGTAGCTTTTCAAGAATGGTTCATTTCCAACTGCTACGTATCTGCAATAACACAATGTGTATGTAGAATGAAAAAAAAAATATGAATTCACGATAAACTAATAAATTTATGACATTGGTCAACGAGGTTGTCAATTCAATGGTAAGAGTTTGATTTTGTAACCTTTACATCAAGGGACAAAGTTCAAAATCCTTCAAAAATGATTGTAAAATGACAATTAATGTCATTTAATTAATCGTAATCGTTTCCAACCCCATATTAAAAAAAAATTAAAATATAATATTGATATGATGTTAGCAAGACAAAACAAATTTAGGGTTCGAGATTAAATCATTGACTGGTGTGCATGAAAATACATGCATTTTGAAAGATTAATCAACCCTTTAAATGAATTTCAACAACCTCAAAATTATTTTCCACAGTTTTTCGCATGAATACTTAAGTTTAAAAAAGAAACATCAAGATGTGTAACTATGAGGTATAATGTATAGGAACATAATGACATGCACGCACGGACACAAACCTGATATTCACACCCCCATTGTGAAGATGTTTGGTGAGATTTTCTTTTACCCAATCTTCGGAATCTCCAAGACTTCCAGCAAATTTACTTAATTGATCATTAGGAATTCCAACCATGACTTCAAAATCTCCGGAAAAAGCACCAACGATCCAAGGATCTGCATCAAAAAGTTTCACCTTCTTGATTCCACTGTCCCTCAACATATTTGCAACAATATTAGGATCCATAGGGTGTGATGCAAGAGCACCCCAATTGATACCAAGACCTGGTATAGAATCTGCCCCTTGTACACATTGTAGGGTACCATAAGCTAGGAGAACTATTAAACAAAGTGTACCTATGGAGAATTCGGCTCCAGCCATGGCTGTAAGCCGTTGATAGTGTTGTAAAATGTTGAAGGTAACAAAGGTGAAACTGAGATGTAACAAATTTTTTTTTTTTTTATTGAGACGGAGATGTAACAAGTTAAGTTTATAAAATAACTTGTTACAGTTAGATTTACAACAACATTTTAACCAAATATGGTTTTTGCTTTGATGTTTTCAGTTACAATGTCTAAATAAAGTCGGATATTTGTGTAATTCATTGTTAATTTTTTCTAATTGTAGTCGTCATTCATAATAATTTACAAGAACTGAATGGTTAAATAAAGAAATAAACATTTCACCTAAAAAGAAGAAATAAAACCAAATTAAATAAGTTCTGTAAACAACGTTTTTTAAATAAAAGACAACTAACACATTGGTTAAAAATTCACACATTTAGGTGAATAAACGGAAAATTCAGTGTACGAACACACAACGTCATTCCTAACAGATAAAAGGGCCCCTTATATAATATATCATAATATTTTTACTATTACTTTTTCCACTCTATGAGATTCTCGTGCGCCCTATTTTTTTCTTCCAAAACTACCCTTTATTCAGATTCTATAATCCGAACAATATTTCGGATTATGAAATCCAAATGCTCCCTATATATAACTTGAAATCAGAAAATTTTTCTCATTTCTACGATTTCCACATTTGCCGTAAAACTTCTCTCTCCCACCCCAAAATCCGAAAACCACACATTGCGTGAATCTTGTGATTTTTTGCTCAAAATCATTTACATTTCAAACTTCATCAAACATAAAACTCAAGATTAGGTCTCCTTCCCTTAATATGTAACTGACTGGCACTAAAGCTCTTCAGATTATACAATCCAAACTAGGTTGTTGTTGTTGTTCGGATTGTATAATCCGAAGTGTATCAATGACAATTTCTGCCTGATTTTTTTGACAATTTTGTGGATTTTTGTTAATTGTACGTATATTAGATATTGCATGTTGTATGGATCAAATAAAAAATCAAAGACAGGTGATGCATGTTTCGGTTAGGCGAGAGCGGATGGAGAGGAATGAAGCGGAGAGGAGAGTGGACAGGCGTGGTGGCAAGGGTAGGAGATGTCGTGCTAATGGCAATGGAACATCTCAGATGAACGATCCTGAGCCACAATACACGCCCCAACCCGAACATCAGATGGAGGCCTAGCATTTTATGCTTCCATTGTTGTATCTATTTATTTTTTGTTTCTCATAACCATATTTCTAGCTGGATATTTATGTTGACCTAGTTTTTAATTACTGCCATTAATTAATAAGTTGGGCTCATATCCTTAACGATAGTTATGACTGCTTGCGCTTTCATCATCCGTAGGTTTTACGGATGGTACATCACACCTTTACAATGCATTGTATGTGGAAAGGTTTTGCTTGATTAGTTTGTGGACTGACATTTCTTCCTTGCGAACTTTGTTTGCAGGGTGATCCAAAAGCTGGTGAAGTAACCAACAAAGAACTTAAAATTGAACCCAAGACTACCACTATTCCAAGTTATATATCTGTAGATACTGACACCTAAACGATTGATCAATTACCACAAGTAGATATTATAGGTATGGTTTTATTGTTGCTCATCAGATACTTTTCTGTAGATCAGACAATAGCAGTTGCCTAGTTTGCATCAGATAAAGGAAGAAGTCTTGCATACTCCAAGAGTATTTCACTTCGACAGTTAGAACTTGACATGACACATTTTGAACCTGGGCTGTCTAAGAAGCTAAATTAATATTTTGACTGTTGTCAGCGTGACAAAATAGAGTATGCGAGAACCTTGCCAAATAGTGTCGATGGTGTCATTATTTATGTTCTTATTGTCTTCTTTTCACCTAGCATTATTACAAAAATAGAATATTTGAAGACATTTTCTTCTGACCTTCGCCGCCGTCTCTATACCCAACTGATGATGGGTAAAGGAAATACCAGAAAACTTACTTGTAATGCTTCCATTTTTCGCAGCTCCAGAAGATGTTTCGGTTGCTTGTGATAGTGATCCAAATCTATTGGAATAGGTTCGACTTTACAATGAGGTAAAATATTAATGTGTAATTGTACTCCCTTCATGAGCTCTGCTTTTTATTAAGGACCACTTCATCTGATTCAATAAAAATAGAGATGGTGGAAAATTAATATTCTACGAGTATTTGTATCAATAAGTGGATGAAAAAACGGCATTATATGAACAAAGACAATGATGAAGAAGGTGCTGGAACTCCCAGCTCGTCAAGTGCGAAGCAAACAAGAGACACCAAGATTCGTGGTACAACCACCAAGAATGAGCTTGTCACAGTAACAGAAAATAATCTATGAAGGAGACAACCACCAAGAATGTTATTGGCTGATGGAAATGGTGCTAGAAAAACAAGAGGCATAAATTAGAGTACACTTGCAGAAATTGAGGAAGAGCCAGTTGTCGAGGTGGAAGTCGAACCTAGAAATGCTCATGCAAAGGCTTACGGAATTCAAAATCCAGAGTTGGCTGATATGAGAACAAAAGAGGAGAAATGATAATTGCGGCAAAAACCGCGACACCAAAAGTCATCATTGGAGGTTTTGGTGGAGGAGAAACATAGAGGGGAAAATGGGTATTCTGTAAATCAGGTCTAATTCTAAATATAATGGGTCAAACTCAATTTGATGTTAGTACCTCTGGTTCCATAAACAGGGTGTTCTAGGTAACCTTATTCGAGGCCACAGTTCACTGGTCCCATAACATATCTATCCTAATCACAATTCAGATTGCTTTTCTCAAGTATTTACTTGATGACGAAATTGGTTACCAGGTTCACTAACAAGCTGAATTTCTCCTATGGTGTTTGGGAAAGACTAATCCTCTTTGACAACAACTGTGTTTTGATAAGTGCTCCAGGAAGTACAGATCAATTGGAGTTAGAAAGAACCCCTTGTCACCCATCAGCGGGAACCCGAGTTTTTTTTCTTCTACAACTATTAAACATGAAGAAATTTAGTAGATTGCAACCTTGAGGACACAGTTGATTTTGAGGGGATTGTATCACCAAGACAATAGAATAAAGGGAAATTAGAGTCGTTAGAGCAGTTAGTGTCATGACCCAATCTCTGCCGTGACCGGCGCACAGACTGATACCTAAAGTCTGGCCAGCCTAACATACGAAACTTGACAAATGCATAAAACAAATAGCTTTTGAATAATAGTACACTGTGAACCCAAAATTTTCTACAAATTTCGATAGAGTAACTTTTGTATTTTTAACATTTTCAAATTGAGAACCCTGTTTACAGTTAGTTAGATTAATATTTGTGGGATTTAATAGATCAGTGACTCTATTGTAGAGGAGAGATCTCCCTCTTTTATTCTGTCTAATCCTACAATAAGTAGTTGTCTATTTTCAAAACAATTTCTTGGTTGCTAACAAGAGTGTGTAGTATTACTCTAACATGAGATTGTTATGCAAACATTTCTCATACGTAGTGTTTCTCAATCAACGGACAAATTCTTATTCACACATTTCTCAATCAAGATAAAGCATCCTACTCAAAAAATGTGAAACACATACATGATCTGAACAGAGCTTGAAAAGCAAAATCTCGGACTCAAAACCATGCACTACAAGGGCTAGAAAAAGAAAATTATGTAACACATTCTACTTCATTACAACAACAGCCAAGCTTTATCCCACTAAGTGGGGTCGGCTTGGGAAAATTATGGATCAAGGGGCTAGGCTCACTAGGTATTATGGGTTGGAGGGGCAGCGGCATGTGATTCTCCCACTGCCAGGAGTAGGAGGTGTTCGCTGCTTTGTGAATCCAGCCTCACGTTGTACCCTCGTGTCTAAATCTTACTTTCATCATTAAAGCAGTCTAACATTTTGCCTTTACAAGAGTGTGCTGTGCTACTGCATTGCATTTCTTGATTATTGCTAGATAGCTAAGAAGAAAACATCCTATATTTTTCCCTTGCCTATTTTTGGTCAGAAAATTGATTTCTGAATTCCTTCTGAAACTGTACTGGGGGTGTTCCTTTTGCTGCTAAGGTGATATCATCAAGAAATCCCCGCTGTGGAAACTCTTCAGGCACAAGAGCTTGATATGTTTCAAACTGTTTTGCAGCTTCCTCCTTTTTATCCAGAAGACTGTATATTATTCCCTTCAACATATTTTTAACACATCAATACAATAATTTCATGAATGGAATATCTTTCTGCATAAATTCCATATCTTACAGAACTATATTAGCAAAGTATGACATTATCATAAATGACATTATCATAAATAAGAGCAAAAATTAAAGTCAGAGGAAGAATAATTGTGTGCATGATTTGCATACAAACTCACCTGGCAAAGATAAGGCCTAAAATCTCGAGGATTTTGATCAATCAAATCTTGACATCTTTTCAAGCCCTCCTCCAAATCACCCTGCAAAGCACACATATGTTATGATTTCCAAATAATTACTCCAAAAAGACATTGTTCATGGTTAATCCTGAACTCGTAGTAGATAAGCAAAGGAAGAGAAAACTAATGAATCTGCAGTTCACCTGTACAACACGCATTTGTGCAATTAAGATCCTTATATTTCTCTCCTCCGTAACTTTGTTTTCATTAATAGCTAACTCTAAAGCCTTGTTCAGCATTTCAAATACAGCAGGACCCTCATTGTTTTTGTGCATCACCATAGCCAAACCCTGTAGATAAGAGAGTATCATTCATCTCAATCGTAAGCAAACCAGCGCAACAAACAAATGAAGTGTCGTGGTAAATTGATTTCATGATATTGAGTTGTAAATTGTAATACAATTACTATTTTGATGGCATTTTGTGGTGATACTGATATATTAAAAAAAATGTATCACCACAAAATGCCGTCAAAGAAGCAGTGTTCACTATGATGCTCGTCAAAACACCGGTCACGGCGTCGCCATTTAACAACACTGCACAGTTTTACACCATAGCTGCTATTTTGACAATTGGTCAGAAACTGCCTAGCGCCATCTAATATTCATCACATAAATTTACAATCACAGGCCTCTTCTCGATTTACAAACTAAGGCTCAATTGCTCAAAACAATATAAGCATAATAGGCATGCTTTCGAAGCATCACACTAAAACAACATCCAGAATTCATACATATGGGTTTTGTATAATTCTAATGAATGAGCAACGTGAAATAAAGAGTTAAGAGCTTAGGGAAGATATAAAATGAACTGCCATGTCAACATGCAATCATATTTGCATAAAGGATAACATAAGATATATCTTTTTCATAGCATAGTAATAACTAATAAAAATGTTTTTAGATGAGCACTCCAAATAACCATGATTACCAATCAGCAACACAACTTGTTTCTCTAAACAACTTAATTAAGCAATTAACATAAAAGTGCTTACATATAAGTTATTTTTACAACAAACGATAAAAGAAAGTCATACTGTTTTCATATTAAGCTATCAACTATTGATGTCAATAGATAAGTCAATCCAAACAGACCCAAAGTCAATAATTTATCAACGTTCAAATAAAAATTCCAAATTTCTAATCAAAATTTGACAAACCTAAACAAAAAAGCATTCTTATCCAACTTTTCAATCATAATCAAAATTCAAACTTTCAACACCAACATTCAAAATTCCATCAAAACAAAAACAGATAAATAGATTTCGAAACATTACATGAAGAGCTCTAACAAGAAGAGGCATATTCTCCAATATTTCCAAATAAAATCCTTTAGCCTTACTCAAATACCCCATTGTCTCATAACACAATGCAAGCAAAAGCCTCCACTCAACTTCATTTGGTTCCACATCAATCAACCTCTTCACAAACTTCTCAGCTTCTTTACACTTCCCTCTCTTAATTTTCCCATACACAATCACTTTAAGAGCCTCCACATTTCTTGAATCCTTCTCCAAAATCTTCTCCTCCAAAATTTCTGCTGAATCAACAGAAGGTACTGAAACTGCAAAAGCGGGTTTTCTGCTTAAGCAAGCGATGAAGATGAACGACCCAATGAGAAAAAATGCAACTTTTTGTGAAATGAAGTTGGTTAAAGTTGTTTGAGGTGAGAAAATTGTGGAGGGTGTTAATGGAGTGCGGGAACAAGTGCATAGTGATAAATGGGTTGCACGGAAGTTCGATGGTTGAAGTGAAATTGATAAGGGTTTGTTGAAGATATGAATTCGTGGCAAAAGAAGGGAAATGGGGAGATTTGGTTTGAATTCTGAGTAGATGAAGAGAGCGGTGGTCGCAGTAGAAGTAGAAGCCATTTTGATTGAAGGGAAGAAAAAAAAAAAGCTCCTCTCTTTATTCAATTGTTTTGAGCTGGGGATAGTTTTAGATTCTGGATTTAAATCACTAATTAATTTTTTTTAAAGGAGTTTAACAACTTTTTTTTTATTTTTAACAAAAACAAAAAGACATTAAACTTCCATAAAGAGTGCCTCAAAGGAAATAAAAGAGTTTAAAAAATATATAACTAAATAGATAGTCAAAAGGGAGAAAACTGTAACATTGCAAAAGAAAAGATCTGAGCTCGACTAACAGTTTGAACCACCATACGTGATAATTGTAAAAATTATGAGATTTGTACGATTTCAACCACCGTCGAGAATGGAGTTTAATGCGATCAAATAATTGGTCCAATGGAAGCTCTGCATGTCGAAATTCTTGCATTGCATTCCTTCCACACAACCCAAATAGTTGTCATCCAAATAACTTGAAGACCCAAACAAATATCTTTCATAACCACAGATGAACCCCCAGATTGTTGTGCATGCACCACAACATCAGCCGGGATAGCCATTGATACAACCAACCACCGATGAATCGAATGTCAAACACTTCCAAAAAAAATTGCAACTTAAGAACAAATTGTTGATTGATCATTGCAACGTAATAATTTGTTCATGGAATCGTCATCTAAGATGAGATAAATTATCTTTTGTTGGAATCCTTTTGTTAAGAACTTGTCATGCAAAGAATGACACCTTATATAATGCTCATTACGAGAGATTAAATGATATGCATTTTTGAGTGTGTAACATCTCCCAAACATTGTCCTTCAAAAAAATGTTAGATAACGAAGAAATACAATCACCCAACTGATCCTCCTCCTAAACAAAGAGACGCCTTCTCCACTGCCACCCTGACCGATCCACCCCTCACCCTAGCCTCCTCATCTCCACTACCGTAACACTTTTATCAACACATAAATAAAACAGACGCTGAAACTTTTCCCATAAACAATCGCCATCAAACCAAGGGTCCACTAAAATAATGTACACTCACTGTTGCCAATAATTTACCCCACTCTCCCCTTAAACCAACTTCTCTCACCACCCTCACCCCCTCCTTAACTTAAGAAAAATTATGGGTTGACACCATTTTTTTTCATACCACTCCAAATGACATTTTTTATTTATATTTCTCCTCCCTTTTATCAACTCATTTCTCTCTCATCCACTAAACAACTACCACATAAGGGTGTATAATGGAGGGTTGCCACATAGGGTGGTTATCATGACTCAAATTTAGATAAAGGGATATTTAACAACTAATTTTTTAAAAAAGGAATTTAACAACTAATTAATAATCCTCTAAAAAAAACTAATTAATAATATTTGTCGTTCAAAACATATTGTTAGGATGCATTGTGCTATAATTTACTTTTTTGATGTTGAACCAAAAATATTGATGAAAGTTGTGTTTTAAAAAAATATTTTAATTTGAAGTTATTTTTTTTTAATCAAATTAGTTGTATCGTGTATTTATGTGCTACATTTTTACTTTCATTGTCTGTTTACCGGGAATAAGGAAGGTGTTCTTCGTGAGAAGCAATTGAAACTTTAGAAACATCTTGACAAGTAGATGATGTTTCCACTTGGTAAAATATTCTATTTGAATTTTTTTTTCTCATTTAAGTAAGATATAATTTACGAAGTGTTTAAACCATTGGAACATGGAGTTTGAAACTGGATTTGTTGGACCTTATGTTTTGATTCAAAATAAGTCAAGAACACTAACGTACAATGTGGGATAAGCTTTCATAATTTTCCAAGGGAATTTTGGAGGCCAACGGTTAATTTTACAATTGGCTATGGTATAGGGACCCCTTTATCATTGAATGAAACAACCAATTCCAAATTCATAGGTCACTTTGCTTGTGTTCTTGTTTATGTTGATCTTGTGCAAACTTTTTATGGGGGCATTTTGGTTGAACGAGAAAGATATGTATTATTTGTCACAATTGATTTGAAAGATTTTCTTTGTTTTGTACATCTTGCCACATTATTGGACATTCTCAACTCAATTGTAGAAATTCTAACTGTGAGCAAGATTAAGAGATGTGTGCCACTACGTGCAAAAAAAAGTAATAAAATATATTCCTAAAAACTCTTAAAAGCAACATTTGGATGAGGGTGAAGAACTTCGCATGATCGTGTTGATGATGCTCATGTTGAAGATGCGCCCCACAAGTTGAAGAAGTTGTTGTGGGGTGCTGGTTGAAGACATTGGAGTGATTGGTAATGCACTGGAGGACTGCCCTATCTTCAACACTACTATGAATCTCTTGTTTGGTTTCAATCACGAAGTTCTTTATTTGTCTCTGATAGCAGGTTCATCACTTGGTCATCTAGCCCATAAGACAAAGGGAGCTGATAAGTGTTGCTGGCAAGTACGTGGATTCAATTCCTATTGATGCTATAATTTCATATTCAATGTTATTCATGATATAGAAACACTCGCCAAATTGGGGCTACTGTCACTAGTGCTGAGTTTATTGTGGTTACATCTAAATCACAAAGGTAAAAATCGAAAAGACACATAAATTTTTTCTCTAAAAGCATAGCATTACAACTCTAAAGTTAGGAGTGATTGTATACTTATTTAGCATGGGTTTTGGTGGTTTTAATTTTGGTCTCCCATATTCTAGTTATTTTTATTTCCTTTTCCTATTTTCACTTGTTGTAAAATTAGGCTTCAGATTATCTCTATAAATAATAATCAATATATAAATAAAGAATCAATAAAACATAAACAAAAGAGATTTCAATGAAACTTATCTTTATTGGTATTGTTATCGAATTAGATCACCGACCACAGCTCTATCAACATCTTTGAACATCAAATCAAACCTGCTACGGAATCAACTATCAAGATCTGTAGAACGAACAAGCAGTGAAGTAGTCTGAGACGTGCTGATCGCATTGTCCTTAAGGATTTTCCGTGTAATTATACGCTAATCCCCCAGGATTTAACAGACCCTTCTTAACGTAGAATTGAGGAAACAGAACTAGCAAGAATATATTTTCATGAAGATGATAACCCAAAGTTGTGTTATAAACTTATGGAAGAGAGCATCTTTTAAAGGTACTTCATAAGTTTTCATATATATGAAAAACGGTGTACTTGTTATTGGAATAAAAAAAGGAACGTAACCTCTATATGAAAATGGGCAGTTTTCTCCTGAGCATAAAGGCACAATCTTCTCAAAAAAATAACAGCAACTATAACGTGCCTTAACAATTTTATTTCAGTTACAACTTAAAAACCATGTGCCTTAATTACTCTTTAAGATGAAAGTAAATATCCTTGGACTAATTCAAGTTAAAATGTTGTAGCCAAAAGAATTAGACCAAGTCAAATATTATAATTAATAATATGACAACAGTTTTCTTTTAAAATATTTTTCTATATTTCTCAATTGAAAATATGGGACACAAAATATTTGAAACTTTTGAAATATATTCAAAATTTACAACAATCCCCCACATATTTCAAAAGTTTAAAAGAAATTAGAAAAAGGACTTCCTGGGTTAACATCCTGGATGTGATGCATCATATTGGTGTAGCAAGCTATATGAACCAACCCTAGAATGATAATACTTAACACACGGTGAAGTTGGTATAGCAAGCTATATGAACCAAAATCACTTGGTGTATGTTAGCGGTATACCATTCGCATCACACCCTCACAATTCTCGCCGTTGGCGCTGTTGGTGCGCTAATAGGCCGTGCGCGTGCCTAGATTATTTCATGAGTGCTCCAGAGATTTCGCCAAGATCTCATACAAGCTACCCCACTTGACACTCACATAGGTGATTTCATCAAGTGTATGCTGCAAATCATACACCACCCATAAGGGATATGAAATTCCTTAAAAGTTTTATAGGTTTATCCTCTCACTAATGCAATGTCTAGAACTTTTCACACACACCATGGGAAAGGGACAAGAGCAAAAATTAATTAACTAATTTTTGGTGCTAGCAGAACCAATAAGTGACTTGTTCTTACCCATATGAACCTTATTCATGGGATCTCCAATCACAAAGGTTGGGTTCCCATCACTTATTAATTTCAAGTGGCTTAAGTCCCAATCCCCTCGATGTACACATATTTAATTCATCCTCAGGGGCTTTGTTTAGTAGCTACTTTATACACAAATGATGAAGACAATTTTCTTTCATCATAAAAGATTGACTAAGATATCTCTAAGTCAATCAATCTCATATATTTATCAAAGTTTATAACAATAAACTTGATCTCTATAATTATATTTATAGAGGTCTGCTTGAATGACTTCAAGCGACATCATCTCGTAAAATAATTTTACATTTTGATTTATTCTCATTGGAATTCAATTTCAATTAACATCATTGTATTATTTTGATACAATGGTTCATCAACTCTAAACAATATTTCATAAGTATCACACTTGACTTCCTCAATATACTTCATCAGGTCTACTTAGATAAATTCTAAGCGACAACTCCCATATTGAGAAAATATAACTCTACAATTCTATTTGAATAATTTTCAAGCGACAACAATTCCATAATGAAAAATAAATCCCACTGTATTTTCTCATAAACAAATTTCATTAAACATCATTGTATTAATATTCTAATACAATAGATAATCTATAATAATATACCATATAATATTTTATGGTATCTTTCAGATATTTCATGATTCTACCAATAAAATATTTCTTCAATTTTCTTCTATCAAGTATAATAACCATACTTGATCCAATTTTTCCATTCACGTCAATTTAGATGTCATTTTATCCTTTTAAAAAAATCTCGGCATATTAGTTAGTCAAATAAACTAAAGACTTCACAAATGAAATATAAGAATAAAGGAAGTTCAATCCAACACAAGATGATTTATTAGAGTATCGCTTCTCATTCAAATACAATCATATAAATTTCAATAATTTCTCAAGCATATTGTACAAATGCATTTCAGAAAAATTATATAAACTATAATACCTTAGTGTAAGTTCACTTAAACAATGCATATATTAACTCTTTGATAACACAAGTTAAATTAGTGAGATACATATAGCTAGAATACAAAAGCATGGGATAACACATGTATTCACATGTCAAAACTAACTTTAACAAGTTCCACTCCTACATGTGTTGAGCGTGACACTATACAAAACATCATTCAAGATAAGAAGGATACATGGAGATATATACTAACATGATTTGATGCATGAGGATGGATCATATTCAAATCATATCAGTTAAATAATGATGCATACTGCATACACAAATATATTGGATTATTCCCAAAACTCATAAAATGAAGTCAATCCTTTAGCAAATAAGGTGTATATAACAACCAAAAATAAATAAATACTCATTTGACTTGAATATAATAGAAACCGTTGATTAAACCATTGGAAACATTGTTCAAAGACATAAGCTCAAAAGTTGACATGTTCAAGTTGTTTCAAATAAGTAAATATAACAAGATACTACAATCATTAACGTTAGATATAACAATCAGTAAATAGTCACATTAATTTTAATTAACATATGATTATGATTAACTCCAAATTCTTTTTTTTTTCTTCAGGAATTGACCACAACCCAAAAAGATCAATTGAGTTTAATAACATTAAGAATTATAACCATCTCATCAAAACAAATATAACAATGGAAAAGAACCATCACGGAAAAAACAAAAATAACAAACCAAAATAGTCATATCAAAAAGCGCAAAGACAAATTTAACCAGATTCAATAAAAACATTTATCTTTATTAATTTATTTTTCTTCAAATCCGAGATATAGAACCTGTTTTGGAGATTATAGAAAAAGAGTTTTTCTATCATGTGCAAATTTGCACATGTTAAGAAATTTAAAATAGTAATTTTGCATTGGAACTTGAACATTTTGTATTAATATATAACTTTTTGTTAAATAATTGTTGGTTTCAATAAAAACTTGCTACTTTTAGTTATCTTAACATGTGCAATATTGCACATGTTAGACAAACCCATAGAAAAAAACCCCATTGTTTGCGATGAGCCTCGGAATTCAAATTGGTGAAGTCAATTGACAACTCTCAATTTCTCAATAGTTTCCACACGGAGATAAATTCTGAAAAACAACATGAAGAAAATCCTTAAGATTGTTGTAAAATTAGGCTTCAGATTATCTCTATAAATAATAATCAATATATAAATAAAAGAATCAATAAAACATAAACAAAAGATATTTCAATGAAACTTATCTTTATTGGTATTGTTGTCGAATTAGATCACCGACCACAGCTCTATCAACATCTTTGAACACCAGATCAAACCTGCTACGAAATCAACTATCAAGATCTTTAGAACGAACAAGCAGTGAGGTAGTCTGAGAAGTGCTGATCGCATTGTCGTTAAGGATTTTCCGCGTAATTATACGCTAATCCCCCGGGATTTAACAGACCCTTCTCCACATAAAATCGAGGAAACAGAACTAGCAAGAATATATTTTCAGGAAGATGGTAACCCAGAGTTCTGTTATAAACTTATGGAAGAGAGCATCTTTTAAAGGTAGTTCATAAGTTTTCATATATATGAAAAACGGTGTACTTGTTATTGGAATCAAAAAAGGAACGTAACCTCTATATAAAAATGGGCAGTTTTCTCCTGAGCATAAAGGCACAATCTTCTCAAAAAAATAACAGCAACTATAACGTGCCTTAACAATTTTATTTCAGTTACAACTTAAAAACATGTGTCTTAATTACTCTTTAAGATGAAAGTAAATATCTGAAAGGAGTAAAGTGGTTGCAAAATAAAAAGAAAACTTTAAAAGGAATAGACTTTCTCCGTAAGTGGAGATGACTCTGCTATACTAAGATTTCTCAATAATTGCTTGCCTTTATTCATTCCTTTGGTTCAATACATATAGTAGAAAAATAAGATAGTTGTAATTCCTATGGATAAGCATCAGTACAAATTCATGTGGATAAGTATCAGTACAACTACAGCTGTAATACAAAGGAAAGTTCTAGAATTATTTTGGTGTCTTAGGCAAGATGATAATGGGCTTCATTCAAACATAATCATTCAGGTACTTGGGCCTATTTTTGTTGCGTTTGGCCCTTCCACTAATGCGGCCGAGTCCTTCTTCATATGGAACCTCTTCCACTTCAGCTGGATTCATAACATCCTCTTCTTCTTCAAGAAGGACCTTGTCCTCAAGGTTCAGATTTGGGTATGTGCTTCGGATGTCCGAGAGAAGTTCCCAAGATGTGTCTTCTGGTGGAAGTCCTTCCCATTGAATGAGAACCTTGTCTTCACCGGTAGTGGTCGTCTTATGCCATCCAATGATTGCCAAAGGCTGAATGAGTGGTTGGTTATCCTTAGCTGTTGGTGGTAATTCCAACGGTGGTGTGGACTGATGGTACGACTTCAATTTTGAAACATGGAACACTGGATGTATCCTGCTGTCAGGAGGTAAAGCCAGTTCAAAAGCAACATCTCCCACAGCTTTTATGATCTGGTAAGGGCCATAGAAACGCTTTGAAAGCTTGTGAACACGACGACCAGCTACAGATGTTTGTCTATATGGGCGGAGCTTGACATATACAAAATCACCTTCCTTAAAAGGGTGTGGAATACGTCGTTGGTCAGCAAATTTTTTCATAGTATCTTGGGCTTTGGCTAGTTTCTGTTTGAGCTGCTGTAGGATCTGGGTGCGTTCTGTGAGATTAGTGTCGAGGGCCTCAATGTTAGATGAGCCCTTGATGTATTGTGGAAGTGACGGGGGTTCCTTGCCATAGACAACTTGGAAAGGAGTCATTCCAGTAGTGGTGTGTATGGAAGTATTATAGTGCCATTATGCCCAATGTAAATAGTTGCCCCATTTTTTTGGCTGATTGTGCACAAAGCATCTCAAATACTGTTGTAATGCCTTATTCACAATTTCCGTCTGTCCGTCGCTTTGAGGATGATACGAGGTGGACATTCGAAGTTTGGTTCCGCTTAGATGAAAAAGTTGTTGCCAAAACTTACTCAAGAAGATAGTATCACGGTCAAAGACTATGCTTTTAGGCATACCATGTAAGCTACAAATCATTTTAGCAAATAACTCAGCAACCTTACTAGCAGTGAAATGAGTTGGTAACATGCCAAAATGTGCAGCCTTGGAGAAACGATCTACCACCACTAGTATAACCGTGTGTAATTGGAACGAAGGGAGCCCTACAATGAAGTCGAGGGAAATATCTTCCCATACTCCGTTAGGGATTGGTAAAGGATGTAGCAGCCCGTAGGGTAGGTGTGTTGGGTGCTTAGTGTGATGACAGGTGTGGCAAGCATTGACAAAGGTTGTCACGTCTTTTTTCATATTTTTCCAATACACATCTTCCTTAAGACGCCCCAAAGTCTTAGTGATACCACTATGACCGCCGATAGGAGAAGAGTGAAATTCTTCCAGTAACATGGTTTTGATAGGAGAGGAAGAAGGTATGTAGAGCTTACCTTGGAAAAACAACATTCCTTCAATAACTTGAAAATGAGGCAGTGAATTCAGTTCTTGTTGAACCTTAGCAATTAGAGTTTGGATGGATTTCAACATCATCATTGATAGTGTCACACAACAGCTGGAGAAAATCCCAATGGGGAATGGTGATCATGAAGCAGTGTCTGTTTTCAAAGCGACGAGACAAAGCATCTGCCACACGGTTTTGTGCACCCGGTTTATAGAGAATTTCATAAGAGAACCCCAATAATTTTGCCAAATAGAATTGTTGCTCTGGGGTTTGAATGACTTGAGTCATTAGTTCACGCAAACTTCTCTGGTCTATGTAAATTAGAAATTTGCGACCTAAGAGATAAGGACGCCACTTCTTCACTGCTGATGTGATTGCACATAATTGTCGAACATAGGTGGAAGCATTCAACATTTTGGGGCAAAATTTGCGACTATAGTAGCAGATGGGGTGTCCGTTTTGACAGAGAACAGCGCCCATACCCGTTCCTGAAGCATCGGTTTCTAACACAAATGCTTCCTCAAAATTTGGTAGAGCCAAGACTGGTGCTTCAACCATGGCCTTTTTGAGTTTTTCAAAGGCGTCTTGGGCAATACTCGACCAAATAAATGCATCCTTCTTGAGTAAATCTGTGAGCGGAGCAGCAATTAATGCATAGTTTGCTACAAATTTTCTGTAGAATCCTGTTAAGCCTAAAAATCCACGTAATTGTTTGCAATTCTGAGGCGTTGGCCAGTCCAACATTGCCTGAATTTTCTCCGGATCAGGTCCGACGCCCTGGGCAGAAACAATATGACCAAGGTAGGAAAGAGAGTTTTGGCCAAAAGTGCATTTGGAGTGTTTTAAGAAGAATTGGTGCTGCAGTAAACACTGAAAAACAATTTCCAAATGGACTAAATGCTCTTCCAATGTACGGCTGTAAACTAAGATATCGTCAAAGAAGACGATTACAAAGCGTCGTAAGTGAGGTTGGAAGAGTGAGTTCATGGTGTTTTGAAACGTCGAAGGAGCGTTAGATAAACCAAAGGGCATGACAAGAAACTCATAGTGACCTTGAAGTGTTCGGAATGCGGTTTTGTGGGTGTCCTCTTGAGCCATACGGATTTGGTGATATCCTGACCGGAGGTCAAGTTTAGAGAACCATTGTGTGCCAAATAGTTCATTAAGAAGCTCATCTATAGTAGGGATTGGAAAACGATCCTTGATAGTGATGCTGTTCAAGGCGCGATAATCGACACAAAAACGCCATGTACCGTCCTTCTTGCGGACCAAAAGAACCGGGGAGGAAAAAGCACTGCAGCTAGGTTTTATGATCCCTTGAGAAAGCATATCTCGGATTTGGTGCTCAATCTCTTGTTTCTGAAATTGAGGGTATCGATATGGTCGCACATTCACAGGGTTGGAGTTGTTGGTGATGGGAATTTTGTGGTCAGTTGGCCGCGGTGGTGGCAGGTTCTGTGGTTCGGAAAATACGTGGGAGAAGGAGGAAAGTAGGTGATCAATTTCTGGTGAATAAGGTTGTGTGGGTGGGGATATAGGTTGATTGGGAATATAGTGAAGTTGTAGCAGGGTATCAGTTGCATTGGTTGAGATGAGGCGTTTGAGTTGATGAAGGGATGATTCCTCTAGGCCAGGTTTTGGTTGTCCCATGAGTTGAATAATTTTGCTGTCACGACAAAAGGCAAGGGTAAGGTGTTCATAGTCTGTGAGTGTTGGTCCTAATGTACGCAACCACTGAACGCCTAGAACCATTTCAGCTCCACTAAGAGGGAGGACAAATAGATCTACCGAAAAAAGGTGAGAGTCTATATTGAGAGCAATTTGTTGGCACATGAATAAGCAATTGAGTTCTTCCCCATTACCCACAAGGACTTGAAAGGCTTGGGTTGGAATTAGTTTGAGGCCCAGTTGGCGTGCAACTCTTTCTTGGATGAAGTTATGTGTGCTCCCACTATCCACAAGAACACTAAGGGAATGGTTATGGATTTGTCCCAACATCCGTAAGGTTTGTGGAATGGTGTGTCCCATAAGGGCGTGTAAGCTAATTTGTGGGTTAAGGTCAATTTCGTCTTCTGGAGATGGTGTAGTTGTTTGAGGTGGTTCGTTTTGTAGTAACAAGCTATTGAGTAGTTCTTGGGGTGTTTCATATGGATCAGGTTCGGCGATGAGGATATGAAATTGGCGTTTGCAGTGGTGACCCGGTTGATAACGCTCATCGCAGTTGTAACACAAACCTTTTTCACGACGAGATTGAAGCTCAGCCGGAGAAAGACGTTTGATGGTGGGGGTGCGATTTGTGTTTGGATTTGGAGTAGTGTGAGGGTTAGGGTTTGGTGGTGTGGTCGTGTTTGTTGGATTATTGGTTGTGGTTAGGTTTGGTCGAGGTGTGTAACGGTTTGGGTTGGAATCTGGACGTCGAAAACTGGGTGGTGGGGTTTTGTCATTGAGTTTTTCTTCCTGTAATTTGGCTAAGTGAATGGCGTGAGATAGTGATACCGGTTGGAATGCCTGCACTTCACGGCGTATATCTGCTCGTAAACCAGAGATAAAACAACTTAAATAGAATTGAGGTGCTAAACCAGTAATACGATTGGCTAAGGACTCAAAAGCATGTTGATAATCCTTGACAGTAGTTGTTTGGCAAAGCTTAAAAAGAGCACCTTTGGGATCATCATATTGAGATGGAGCAAACCTGAGTTCGAGAGCATGAATGAAAGCTGGCCAAGAGTGGAGTTGTCCATTTGAGTACATCCATTGAAACCATGTGAGTGCATCACCTTCCATGTAGAATGAAGCGATGCGCAGCCGTTGTTCTTCCGAAGTGTTGTGGAACTCAAAAAATTGATTGATTTTAAAAATCCACCCAAGAGGTTCGGTGCCGTCGAAGCGTGGAATGTCGAGCTTGATGGAAGTGGTTGAATAACCGTGATTCGTTGAGGTTTCTCCGATGAGGCCGGTAAATCCCGGCGGACCCATTCTGGTGCGAAGGCTGTGAAGCTCAGTGTTGAACTGGGTGAGATCTTCACGGAAACCTTGCTGGTTTTGCAAGATCAGGTTTAAGGTATTAAGCATCTCTGTGGGAGTTGGGTCCATAGCAATGAAAGCACCAGATGAAAGGAGTAAAGTGGTTGCAAAATAAAAAGAAAACTTTAAAAGGAATAGACTTTCTCCGTAAGTGGAGATGACTCTGCTATACTAAGATTTCTCAATAATTGCTTGCCTTTATTCATTCCTTTGGTTCAATACATATAGTAGAAAAATAAGATAGTTGTAATTCCTATGGATAAGCATCAGTACAAATTCATATGGATAAGTATCAGTACAACTACAGCTGTAATACAAAGGAAAGTTCTAGAATTATTTTGGTGTCTTAGGCAAGATGATAATGGGCTTCATTCAAACATAATCATTGAGGTACTTGGGCCTGTTTTTGTTGCGTTTGGCCCTTCCACTAATGCGGCTGAGTCCTTCTTCATATGGAACCTCTTCCACTTCAGCTGGATTCATAACAATATCCTTGGACTAATTCAAGTTAAAATGATACAGCGACCAAGTCAAATATTATAATTAATAATATGATAACAATTTTCTTTTAAAATATTTTTTTTTATTTCTCAATTGAAAATATGGGACACAATATTTGAAACTTTTGAAATATACTCAAAATTTACAACACCATTTTGGTCTACTAGATAGATACAGTAGTGAAGTGTCATAAATTCATCAATTAGAAGTTGCAGGATGACGTATCTTGTATTCAGGAACTGTCACAGGTTTGTCATTGAACTGAAATCTACAAAGACTGAATGATTCCTTTAGGTTTTGACTGTTTTTGAATACTTGTGATGACGAGATTTTTTCTTCTTCTATTAGATGTTGCTGGTTTTTGTTCTTATACAGGTATGCAGTCACAAAATATTCACATTGATCATATTGTGGTGGTGTCTTCTAGGGGTAGCATTTAGCAAAGCTTGTTCTATTTTATACATGCAGGTAACAAATGTAATGAGAACTTGGATAGGGAACTGAGTTATGGAGCATAGCACTACAAAGTGCTTGATTAACCTGCACTCAATGTAGTTTCCACGAAATTTTTACAGCAGGATGAAAATAATTTGCCTATTAATTCATTCAACAAGTAAGGAATTCTGAGGGGTTGGTTCAATATGTGATTGTGACTAATTAATTGCGTGGTATCATCACTAGCTCCTATAAATTACAAAATGCAGCAATATTTGTTTAGGATAAATTTTTGTAGGTCATGTTCATCACTGAAAGGATGCAAAAATTACTCCCAAAAAAATTTGTTTAAAAGATTAACCCCTAAAAATTAGTGGAAGGACTTGGTGGTTATTTTAGTGTACTTTTAGAGGAATATGATGCATGGAACCTAAACAATTTGACTGAAGTTTTATCCATTTATTATTTATTTGGCATACTTGGTTCGAGATTTCTACGGTGAATTTTCTCTGCGAGTTTTGCTTATGCTGCTGATTTGAGGCATAGCTCATGCCAAAATCAAAATGACAAATATTTAATTCTTTCAAATCATATAGGAACTTGACCAATCGGGAACAATTTATAATTTTATTAGTACACCTAACCATTCACCTAACTATTTAGCAAAGTTTGGGAATATGACCATTGTTCACGGCATAATCTTAATCTATTTGTTTGTACAATTCTAATTTTGCAGAAGAAAAAAATGGGGATATAGGTAATTTTACAATAGTTGTACAATAAAGCCCATGGTAGTATCTTCCGCATTCCAATGAGAGTAAAACTCTCCCAAAAACTTTAGAAAATTGTTTTTCCAACAAAATATACTTCCTAAAAATATATGGAAATTCCTGAACTGTCATCAGCGGTAGTTAAGTGTTGTTGCGTATATATTACATACTTAAGTCAGAACCAAGATCCAGCTACTCTTTCATCACTCTCTCTCTCAATTATTACACTCTCTCATAATATTTACTAAAATCACTCAATATCATCCAAATCTTTTGCTCCTAAATCACAAGTAAGTAATCACTTAGGTTATTATCACACTTTTTAGTTGATATATATGTTTATAATATTTTTTTGAAGTTAGTTTCATTTATTTTTCATTTTGTTAGATTTTTTTTACCATGTTCATCTAATTTTATTTAGGACTTAATTTGAATATTTTTGTGAAGTTCGTTTTTTTTTTT
>Ga0228711_1002949_pt1 | contig 26393 bp, 10 predicted proteins | sample MedpolnodulmetaG_2_FD_177996 | JGI IMG/M metagenome (GOLD analysis project Ga0228711, IMG submission 177996) | Root nodule microbial communities from Medicago polymorpha collected in Santa Monica, California, United States - brown nodules | ecosystem: Host-associated > Plants > Roots > Nodule... | reverse complement strand
TGGTATTTCCTAAAAAAATCAATTTTTTTAAAAAAAAGTTATTTTAGTATTTTTCAGAATTTTTTTGTGCATTTTATGGTATTTTTTTAAAGCTTTCTTTCGATTTTTTAAAAAAGTTATTTGTATTTTGTAATTAAAAAATATTTAATTTAAATAACTAATTAGGTGGATAATAAGATATTATTTTAAAATCCACATCACCATTGCCACATCAACCAAAATGCACTCTAATGTGGTGGGGGGCAAAAATTTCAAAAAACATTAAACTGGGGGTAAAATTCCGAGTTTTAAAATAAGGGGGTAAAATCCAGATTCTGTCAAAATAGGGGGAAAAACTGCACTTAAGCCTTTTTTTTGAGAAATGATATTTGTATAACCATTTTGGTACAACTTTTGTACAATTTTCTCTCTCATACTCACATTATGTTTTTATTCTCTCTCTATTATTTTTGACCAATGAGAAGAGAGAACAACCAAGTTATCTCAAAGGTTGTATCAAAATGGTTGTTAAAATATCACTATTTTTTTTTTAGACAATTGTGTTATTTGTTAGATGTTTTGATGTTTAGGCATCAATATAAAATAGTTGGAAATGAGAGAGAATAGAATTATATGGCTTTTTGAATGTAAAATTGACTTTTTACTAATTGATTATGTTTTTGTATACTTTCACTAAAAGACCCAACTTTAATCTTATTCCTCGAATTTTCTTGTTTTTCCTTAAACACTAACAATGAGGAATCATTATAATCGCGCAAACAAGTGAATCATCGATTAAAGTACAAAAGGGTTTCATTCATAAATATATTGCGAAAGGGTATGTTTATTAAATAGCGATGTCTCATGATCCCTATGTGCCTGGTTGTAACCGTTGTGTTTAGACTTTAGACTAGTGTGAGAAAACTTGAATTAGGCTAAGTGTTTATGCAACTAGACCATCTCTGACACACACTTATTTAATGAAAGTATAATTATGATTATGATTGTGTGTTAATTGTGCTTCTTGATGTGACAAAACCATCTCTTATGATGTTTCATTTTTTAATGTAATTTCCTCATATGATATGTTAACTTGTCAACAGTATGCCATTGTGTGTCAATACTTGTCAATGATATGTTCCTAAAAAATCTATCCCTAGCATCAATCGGAACCACGTTCAACCAAATAGGTATGAGGAGTGAGCAATCCCTGAACACATGAATATTAGGACAGTCGTCCTCTTCGCGATGACTCAAATACGATCTAGATAGCATGTCTTAATCTTATAGTCAATATTCCAAAAATAGTGAACAGATCATATGTGGATATATTTTAAAGTTAAATATGTTTTTGGTCCCTATAAATATATCAACTTTTTGTTTTAGTCCCTCTAAAATTTTTCCTCAACTTTTAGTCCCTATAAAATTTTCAATCACTACTTTTGGTCCCTATTTTTAATTTAATTTTTGTATTTTTTAATGAAATTGTGCAGAAATGTGTAAAATATTCTTAAAAAAATTAGAATTTTTTAACAAAACACAAATTAAATATGAATTTTTAACCGTAAAAAATATAAAAATTCATATTAAATTCATGTTTTGTTAAAAAATTCTAAATGTTTTTGGGAGTATTCTTATAATATTTTGAATTTTTCTGAAAATTTTTATTAAAAAATATGAATTCTACATATGAGTTTACTTTGAAAGAGGGGCCAAAAATGAAGATTAAAAATTTTATATGGACTAAAGTTGAAGGAAAATTTTAGAGGGACTAAAACAAAAAGTTGACATATTTATAAGGACTAAAAATATATTTAACGATATATCTTATTAACCAAAAAAAAAAAAAAAAACGTATATCTTATTATCATTTGTTACAAAAGGAACATGTTGAGATGAACCGACCAATTCCTCATACGGCTATATCACGTGTCATTAGTGATTATTGATATGTGCATTAGTGCATGTATGTCAGCAAATTCAGTGCCTAAAATTATGAGATGACCGTGTTAGTAACGTAATTTAAGTTAAATTGTTGCATTATTGACCATTATTTATCCTAACGTAATCAAAATATTGCTACCAATGATTGAATTTGAGAGCGACATAAAATTTTCAATTTTCAAAAGTTAACCCTATTCCTTAGATTCCGTCGGTAGGAAATAGTGTCCATTAGTATAATGGTTTATGGCTGATTTCACATGGGTCCCTAACATCACTGGTAGCAATATTTTAATTAGTATCAATGATTTATTCTTTCAAGTTAGAGAAAGGGCAAGAAACGCTAAAAATTGAGTCTTTCCTTGGCTCCCAAGTCTCTGAAGTTCACACACAAAGTTAGATTTACAAGAGTATATGTTATTAGTCAAGTTCAAAAGATAAAATAATACACTTCATCACTAAAATATATCTTTGGATCTACATTGTCAAGTATTTCGAATCAGGTTTAAACGCTACAAAGTTAGATTAGATCCATATTAAATCTTATCTTTCTAATCACCATTATAACTTTTTTAGTGTTAGTGATTAAGTGAGTGTATATGTTATTAGTCCAAAGAGGCTGATAAAAACTTGTGTAAGCTCGCTGATGTATTGAGAATACAATGTAAAGGTCCCAATGACTAGAAGTTGAAGGTGCAGAGGTTGAGATTAACCTCGAGCATCATATTGAAAAATCTCACAACTATGTAGACTGGACTAAATCAGATTGGATGAACCAGAATAATATTTGTGTGCCTAAATTTTTAGCCATGTTCTTAAATTTTCTGTTGGAACATTAAATATATATACATACAATCACTTCATTCAAATCTTTTATCATCAACACTTCATAATGTTCTAATCAAAATAAAAACTTACATTTACAAATACATCTTGAGATATGTTTTTTATTCAAAATTTAAAAGGGTTGTAATTCAACTCTATTTCTTACGACTATTATTTTTACTTCAAGTCTCACATTGATAGTGAATATGTAAAATTAACGATATATAAATTAATTGTTTAAATTGACCATGTAATATCAACAAAGTCTAAAAAATGATCATCTAAAAATATAAACACATATTCTAATCCTGTAATTTGAGTTTTTTTTTTCTTTCTTATTTTTGACTCTATAATATACACGAAGTCTAGAAAAATGATTTAGAGGTTGAAATTTTTCATGATTTTTTACAAGCGTGTTTACGATGTTAAAATATAAATTTTTAAAATGTCAAAAACTCATAAAACAAAACAACAAAAATCTCGACCCAAAAATCAAATTTTGAGCTGATTGATTGCAAAGACATCTTTAAAAAATACATTGAAAGGATTTGAAAAGTTTCATTGCATTTTGAAGACGCTTCGTTTTTTTTTCTTCAACCAAAGCGTGCAAAATTGCAATTTTGTTGCGAGTAAGCATATATTCATGAGTTAAATTTTGTTCCCTAATTTTGTAAGTAAGTTTAGAACATCATAACAACCTTTAATATGAAATTTTAGTGTTGTAAAATCTATTTGATTTTAGAAGTCTAATTGCAATTGATTGACTATTTTAATAAATAGACTTTTAAAAAAGTCTTAAAATCTATTAGGAGCCCTAGTCATTAACTTGTTGTAGCTCCGGGTTATCTAGACTCCCCAACAAACAATTGATTGCGTGTGGTTTAACAAAGAGTAATGATATTTGTACAACTCTTTCTGAACAATTTTTTTGACAATTTTATTTTTCTCTATTTTGATTGGTCAAAATTAAGAGAGAGAGAGAGAGAGAGAGAGAGAGAGAGAAAAGTATAGAGAGAATAAGAATATACTCCCTCCGTCCCTTAATACTTGACACAGTTGACTTTATTATGCATGTCAATGCATAATTTTGAGCTTAAATATCTTGAATAATATATTAGAAAAAATTATGAAAATTTGATATTTTGAAAATACTCATCGAGACAAATCTAACGACATCTTATATGATATTATTTATCTTTGTATATTAATAAAAAAAAAATGGTCAAAGTAAGTTAAGTCAAAATTACACATTTTCGAATGGGTCATCTATTGCGAGACGAAGGGATTAGTGTTAGTATGAGAGAGAAAGTTATCTAAAAGCTGATACAAATTGGTCGTACAAATATCACTTTTACCAAATTACTTCAAATGTGCAACACATAACAATAAATCTATAAAAGATTCAACTAAATGTCGAAATCTACAAAGCAAAATAAGCTTAAAGACATTGTTTGCTTATTGCCTTCAAAGTCAGCATCTTTTTCTGATTCACAAAGATTTGTATCTGACTATTGATCTTAAACCATCATCTGCTTTTGGTTATCAAATTCATCTTTTGATGCACTAACAAAAAATGGAGTTAAGAATATCATATCTCTCATAACATCATTTGATTGATGTTACACAAAAGAGAAATATCATAGAACAAAAAGAGATACTTTTCAAGACACCCACCATGTTATAGATAAAAGTAAAATTTAAAAAGGAAATAGTATAAGATTGCATTTGTACGAATAAAATTTCCACTACTCAATAAAGGATAAAAATAACATGTTTTTTTGTTTTTTTCAAATCATCAAGAAGGTCTTCTTCTTTTCTTTTTTTTTTAAATGTGAAAGAAGGTCTTTGAATCACAACCATACTGTGTTATGATGAATTGATTCTATATACTTATGTAAAATAAAGACTCACTAGAAATAGAGTAATGATATTTGTACAACCAATTAGTGACAACTTTTGCAACAACATTTTTTTCCTCTTTTTATTGGTTAAAAACAATATAGAGAGAGAGATAGAACACACAAAGTTGTCACAAAATGGTTGCACAAATAACATTTCTCATAGAAATATTTATTTGGATTTAAGAAGTTCAGTCTTTATAAAAATTTCACAATCTTGTGGCAATAAAAAATTAAAAAAAGTGATATTGAGTTATTAACGTGAGAGAAAATAGGGGTCTAGGTAGCAAATATTGTCTTGGAGTATATTGGGTTTAACTTCTTTTGCTTTTGTTGAGAAAATGGGCTTATGCAATGTTAAGGGAAATTTTATCATTAAGCACCTATGATTTGCTCACACGTACCCCAAACTGATCAAAATGCCCCTGGCAAAAATTAATTACCATTTTTAGTTAATTGCCGTTCCAGAAACGACAATTAACTCTCAGTTACAGAGAAAACCTGCACAATTTCAGAAACTCATTTTTATGTGCTTTAGCCACTAGCATTCCTTCCTTCATTCAAAGCTCGTTTGTTATAGCTTTTTTAAGATTTTATGTGTTTTAGCCACTAGTATTCCTTCCTTCATGTGTTCCTTCCTTCACTTAGAGCTCGTTTGTTATAGCTTTTTTAAGAAAAAAATTACTTTTTTTTAATAAAATAATCACTTTTAAGAATATTGTTTCTGTTTGTTACGACATTTTAAAAAAAATCAGAATCTAAAAAAAATCGTTTGTTACAGCATTTTAAAAAAATCAGAATCTAAAAAAAAATCTAAAAATAACTTCAAATGAGAAGTTGTTAAGAGCAGTTTCTCAAAAAATAGAATTTTTTAGAGGAGAGAGAAATTAAGGGTTAAAAGATTAAACTAATTTTGTAACAAAAAATCCCTTTTATATAGTTGTATCCAAACAAACTAAATTATTTGTTTAAAAAAGTTATTTTTATCACCGTAAACAAACGCAAAGTAGATTCTAATTTTTCATAAAATCTCTAAAATATATAATCTCTAAATTATTTTATGTCAAAATCACTTTTATTTTAATCTATAACAAACGGACCCTCATTCATGCAAATATTTATAATCATACATTCATTCATTTATACTTTCAATCATACATTCGTATGTCTATTCATTCATTCATAAAATTAGACATAAGTCATTCATTCATTAATTAAAGGCTTAAATATGTAAATCGTCCCTATAAGTTCGCGTGTTTTTGGTTTTCTTCCTTGTATCTTTTTTTGTTCTAAAACAACACCTGTAAGTTATAAACGTTTTGGTTTTGGTCTCTGCCGTCATCATCTGTTACAAAAACCTCTATGTGGCAAACGGAGGTTGACGTGGCAACGTGTAACGTGGCAGACAACGCTGATGTGTCGTTCCATATGCTGAGTCACGAAGTTAGAGAGACCAAAATCAAAAAACAAAATTCGCCGAGGGACCAAACCCAAAAATTCATAGAAAACTTCATCTTCTTCCTTTCTTTCCTCTTCTTCATCATCTTCAACACATCTTCATCAAACTTTATAGAAAACCCAGAAAAATCCAAAAATTCATCAACAAAATTAACATCATCATCTACATCACCACACAAAAAATTCATCAAAAATTGTATGAAAAACTCAATTAGCTTATTTAAATTTTTGGTCATGTTGTTCATCTACTAGATTATATTCCTTTTAAACCTCCTAATAAAAAGATAAGCAACTTCATCAATATCATCCTCAAGTTTAAACTATTTTTTCTGCTTCTTCCTTACAATTCTTCACCTTATCAATCACTGACCCAACAAAATCCAATCCATCAGAATCAAAAAGTGTGTGAGTCAAATCATGGTAATTTTCATCATCATCTCCATAACCACAATAACTATTACATCCATCTTCTTGTTCTTTTTGTTCATCTACACCTTTTCTTTCGCTTGGATTTTGCAACACTTTATAAGTGTAAGCATTGTTGTTAGAGACAACTGAGGCTTTATTGTGATCATCAAAATTGCCACCTTCTTCAATTAACCATCTTCTTTGGAGTGATAACGAGAATGGCTCCCCCAAACAAAATGAAACTTCTCCGAAATTGAACTCATAAGAAAAAATTTGTTCTTCATGAGTGAGAATCAAACAAACGAGCTTTAATGTCATTTGTTTTGGACTTCAAAGCCATAGTTTTTGACTTTGTCATTGCGGTTAAACCGGCAATGATTTGCTTCAACAATTTTGTTGTTTTTCTCTTCATGTTGCTCATTGTATTAATTATTGATGACTCTAGAGACTTTGCAAAATAGCTACTGAAAGTAAATCAAATCAAATCAAATCAAAATTTCAAAAACAATTTTGATGATGTTTAGGTTTGAGGCTGAGAGAGAGCTTATAGTTTAAAGAGAGGATTGTTATTGTACAAGCTTTGTACTTTGGCACGAAAGAGTACAAGGTGTGGACAAGGGTTTATATAGGCGATACAACATGAAATTTTTTATGAATTTCTAGTGTAGCGATGTTGATGATGTTGTTTAAGTTTGTTGATGAAGATGTATAAATTTCTGGGTTTTCTATGAATTTTGATGAAGATGTGTTGAAGATGATGAAGAAGGGGAAAGAAAGGAAGAAAATGAAGTTTTCTATGAATTTTTTGGTTTGGTCCCTTTGTGAATTTTGTTTTTTGATTTTGGTCCCTCTAACTTGTGACTCAGCATATGGAACGGCACATCAATGTCGTCTGCCACGTCACACGTTGCCACATCAGTCTCTGTCTGCCACATAGACATTTTTGTAACAGATGATGACGGTAGGGACCAAAACCAAAACGTTTATAACTTACAGGGGTTGTTTTAGAACAAAAAAAGATACAGGGACGAAAACAAAAAACACGCGAACTTACAAGAAAGATTTAAATATTTAACCCTTAATTAAAAAGTGCACACAACAAGCCACATGAAGAAAAAAAATCAAAGAAAATTCTGAGGCATTTCGTCAAAATATAAATACAATGCACATTATATTATTTTATTTTATTTCTTAAATTATCACATTGCACTAAAACATAGTTTAACCTGCAATCACAACCAAATCAAGTATGTAATCGAACAACAACTCTCCAAAAAAGGAATTTTTTTTACAGGCCCTACTTTCGGAAATTATTGTCCAAATTGCCCTACATTGAAAATTATTGTTCAATCTACCCTACTTTTCATTTTCTCCTTACATGGCACAATCATACTTCAGGATGGCTCCATCTCAGATGGCGCCATCCTACTAGTTTTTTTTTTTTTTTTTGTAATATTTATCAATCTATATTATTATATTATTTTATATATTTTTTCAATTAATTATTTATATAATAATTTTTAGCCACAAAAAATAATAAAAAAAACCTAGTAAGATGGTACCAACTGAGATTGAGCCATGATGAAGGAAGTATAAATTATTAATTCAAAAAATAAATGAAAGTCGAAAAGAAAAGAAAAAAGAAAAAAGCTAGTACGATGACGCCATCTGAGAAGGAGCCATCCTGAAGGATGATGGTGCCATCTCAGATGGAGCCATGTAAGGAGAAAATGAAAAGTAAGGTAGATTGAACAATAATTTTCAATGTATGGTAAATTGGACAATAATTTTCAAAAGTAGGGCCTGAAAAAAAAATCGTTAGACATCATATATCAAAAAAAAAAAGAAACCCTAACATATGAGCAATTAAAAAGAAACCCAAACATATAATACTAACAATGAATAATATGCTTAGGGATTTTGAACACTTACTTGATTACATACTTGAGTTTGGAGAAATTTGATGGAGTTTGATTTCTTGGAGTTTGGAGGGAGTATGATTGTGTTTTGAGTGTTTTTGAATATGTGGATGGTTCAGTTTTTCAGTTTGAAACATGTTTATAGCGGAACGACAATTAATTGCCATTCAGCAGTGAACATCAATCAACTCTCGTTCAACAACGAAAGGTAATTAATTGCCACTGAGAGAAGTTTTGCCGGTTTGGGGGTGCATGGGAGCAAAGCATAGGTGCCTAAAGAGTAATTTTCATGTTAAGGTATGTTCTTTGTTTATGAAAAGTATAAATGGAGAGAATTTCTTTTCCTACCCTACATCATTCTCGCGCGCCCTCCGTTTTTCCAATTTTATCCATGTTCGAAATATATAATCCGACACATATTTTATGTTTTTAGGATTATGAAATCCGAAATATCCTAGAAATAGAACAATATGCAAATTCCTATTTTTTTTACCATGATCATAACACATTATAATACAATGTAAACTCGATTTATAGAGATGACATAGTTACAAAATTGACAACACAATTTTTTAACTCAACACAGTTTGCAAAAAAGATCTCTAGCTGAGCTTTTAAGCCTATTAAGCGGCTTAATAGGCATATCCTAGATAATCTATTTACATTAACATCATCATCGAATAAAGATATAAACACACATCGAAAAATCCTTTAATATCATTACTATAGAGAACTACTACAAACATGTTTGACAACTAAAACTAAATCTGTAGTACAAGATATGGGAAGAAGATAGAGGAGAACCTAAATCTGTATTACAAAAAAATGGAGTACAAATGAGAACAACCTCATATCCAAACTAATAAGAAATACAAGATGATGGTAGACAACCCTGTTCGATCAATCATACTACACCAACTACTTATATGAAGGTCATTGTTGAGCATCGTACTACCCCCACAACTACCATTAAACAACTTTAAAGATAGTATGAATGACTAGCAGTGAAACCATATCATCATAAGCTTTCCAAGGAGATTCACGCAACACCAACATACAAAAAAAGACAATTTAAAATAAAAAGAAATCTTTTTGTGTTTGTATTTATAGACACATGAAAACCTCGATGGTAATGACATTCACTAGGGAAACCTCGATGGTAACGACACCCATTGCCCAAACCTCGATAGTAACGACACCGTCCCTAGTTTAGGATGTTTTCAGATTATATAATATGAAACATGTAAATATTTTGGTACCCAAATTGTTTAAAAACTTGTGTATTCGAAGGTTTAACATGTTTTGTATTATGTAATCTAAACTAGTAGAATAAATAATATTTTTTGAGGTACTTAATGCCTTGACAATTTTTATGGTGCAGAACACACAACAACTTTTATAAATGAATGTGTTTAGTTAATTTGCAACCCACATTACAAAACCACAAACACTAAACTAGTTGCGAGGTATTACATCATGAGAAATCCAATATGCTTGTAGTCTATATTGATGAACATTATTTTTCGTCAATATTAGACTTAGACTTAATCAATCATAACCACTGTATCAATCCCTTAAGAAAAACCATTGTATCATTGAAAACATTTAACTTTAAATAAAATAAAATAAAATAAAATAAAATAAAACTACTTCTAAAATAAAAAACTTTCACATGGCTAGCTCATAAAAATTAATGTATTGATAAAAAAAAAAACCACATATCCACTATATATTTCTTTCTAATATACAATAATATCCATTCTCCTATTAGCATTCGACATTTAGCAATATCAATTTATATATTCATATTGGACACTATGATGATGATGATGATGATGATGATGAGTATGATCCCATAACTACCAATTTGGATTTGATATTGATTTCTACAGTCTGTCTCTCCATTCCATTCCTATGCACAATGCCTACAATCTTGTCTATATCCTCTCCATAGAATTCATCATTCCATTATTATATTAACAACCCAACATCAACAACATCGTCATTCATTCCTCTCTTTTATCTCCTATCTCTTATACATACTCAACCACAACAAACAATGCTTAAATCCCAATTTATCAAATTCACCCCCTTTTTTCCTTATAAACCCTCTTTTTCTTCTCTTTCAATTTCCACTACAATTAAGCTCAAATCACAAATGGCTTCTTACTCTTCTTCTTCATCTTCTTCTAAACTATTGTTTCGTCAGCTTTTTGAAAAGGAATCATCTACTTATACGTACCTTCTTGCTGATGCTTCACATGCTGAAAAACCAGCAGTTGTAAGTTCACATAAAAATTTGATTTTTATGTGTTTGTTTGATTATTTGTGGGAAATTTTTATCTGGGTCGGAATTATTTTTTGAATTTGATGATGGGTTTCTTTTATTTTGGTGATTGATGATTTTTACTTTTTTGTGAAAAAGTGATTTTGAAGTGTCTGTTTAATTATTTGTGGGAAGTTTTTATGTGGGTCGAAATTATTTGTTGAATTGAATAATGGGTTTCTTCTATTTTTGTGATTTATGATTCTAATTTTTAATGAAAAATTCAGTTGTTTGATGATTTTGGTGTTTTTATGAAAAATTAAGTTGATTGATGATTTTGATTTTTCTTATTTTTTTGTTGAAAAATTCAGTTGATTGACCCTGTTGATAGGACAGTAGATAGAGACTTATCACTAATTCAAGAATTGGGTTTGAAGCTTGTGTATGCTATGAACACACATGTACATGCTGATCATGTTACTGGAACTGGCCTCATCAAGGTATGTAGTATGCACTTGATGGTAAATTATTGTTTTTAACTTTACTCTGAAGGAAAGTGAGCAAGAAATGGTGTTTTAAACTTACTTTTATCAAAATGAAACTTCAATTGTGAAATGAAGTTGTCATAATAGGTGTTTTTATATAGCTTCACAGAAATTGTGAAAAATCTTAGTTTTATTAAACTACAGACCTTGATGATTACATTAGTCCTTAAGTTGTCATAATAGGTGTTAAAAATAGCTTATATTGTGAAAAAACTTAAATTGTGTATGCTATAAACTATTTTGACGACATTGGCTAGGATAGGTTCTTAAACTTAAATTGTGAAAAAACTTTATTTTATCAAAATAGCTTATAGAAATGGTGTTTTTGTATATGCTATAAGCTATTTTTATAAGATATATTGTAGAACTTATGAAAATAAGCCGAAAAAAGCATGTGAAAATTGTCATAAGCTTTTTTCATAAGTAAGTTCTCCCAAACAGTCTCACAAAACTTATGTCAGTAGATAAGCTCAAATAAGTCAATCCAAACAAGCCCTATATAAATCAAGGGTGTATATTTGCTTATATGTAGCACTGGCATTTAAGATAAATGTATGTGTAGTGTCCTACATGTGTCAGTGTTCTTGTCATCTGACACCGCGTCCGACACGTCTTGTTACATTCAATAACTTGATAGAAACGAGAATTTAGACCTCTGAAACTGTGTATTTATTGACTGAAAATGGAGCTTCACAGAAAAAAAAGGAAGCAGAAAACTACACCAGAGTTCAAGAACTCTCACACCAGAGCAGTATTGCTCCTAAACCAGGGAGAATCTCTCTCCTAACTGTCTCTATCAAACTTTCTGAATGACTCTAAACTTTCCCTCCTTTTTCTCTTAAAACAGAATATCCTCCCATAAAAATAAGGAGAATGATAACTAACTCTTATTCCCTCTGCTTCTGCAACCTTCTAGCAGTTGTGTGTGTGTGTATGTATTGGGCTCAATGGTTGGGTCATCACATGTATTGGACCTTGACATCCTATCATAGCTTTTATCTATTTTCTTAGATTTTATTGGTGTCTAAGTATCGCGGTGTTGCACATGGTGTCCTTTGTTTAGTCACTTTATTCTAGAATTATTTTTTTTCCCAATATTTTACATTACTTTTCTGTGGTGGTAACTCAGTTTGGTTTTGTTTTTCACATATTTAATATAGAGCAAAGTTCCTGATGTAAAATCTGTTATTTCAAAAGCAAGTGGTGCAACAGCAGATCTTTACGTAGAACAGGGTGATAAAATCCGTTTTGGTGATCTTTTTCTAGAGGTAAGTCTGCAGTTTCATTTCTAGATTTTTTTTTTTCCACTTACCTTTGTTTTGTAATACTAATACCAATATTAATGCATTATAATCAATGTCAATGTGTATCATAAATTGCTTCTTCATTGTTGCTTAAAAAATTGCTTCTTTATCGGTGTCCGTTGACAAGGAATTGTCAAATACACCCTACATTTCATTGTTGCCTATAAGAGAAGAAGTGGCTCTATTTAGGCTTGGAAGGTCTATTTCCTTATATTGTTTGATAAGTTTGAACATGTCAACAAAATTCTAACATTAGGAAGATTATGATGAAATATAATTAAATGCGGCTTCTAGTATTACAATATCATTTAAGACAAGAGCTCTGAATCTGATTAATCAAGCAGATGGACAGATCATAGATATGTTTTTAATTTTTGACTAATCTTAAACTAATACGGTGATGGTTTCGAAAGCTAGCTGGTTACAGCTGTAAACCTTGTGCAAAGAAATGGAATAGGCCAATGAATCAAAGACAACTTCACCTTATTCTTATTATCAATTTTAGATGAAATGGGAAATTTGTGCAAATGGATCTTATTTTCTCTTGTGATGGGTTTGGATGGTTAATGTTAATGGTTTATTGTATTATTTACTTTGTAATGTATATTATTGTCTTCATTGCTGTAGGTTCGTGCAACTCCCGGTCATACTTTAGGTTGCCTTACCTATGTTACAGGAGATGGACTTGACCAACCTCAACCTCGAATGGCATTCACTGGAGATACCCTATTAGTACGCGGATGTGGAAGGACAGATTTTCAGGTATCAATGTTGTGTCCGGTGTCTGTGTGTGTCAGTGCTTCATTGTATGTTACAGTTACCTCTTTTATTGAGTGACATAAGGCTGAGTTTCACTCTTACCGGATATTTTGTAACTTCATCACGAAGTTTATTTATTCGTATCTAATTCACATCAATTATTATGCAGGGTGGGAGTGCAGAGAAGCTTTACAAATCAATCCATTCACAGGCATGAACTTAACACTGCTTGTGTATTACGTTAAACAACAGCTTTTTTCCGTTTTGACTGGAATGTTAAACAGCAACTTAGGAAAATAGATTAAGAAATTTATGGTTCATTAAATTTGAATATTAATAACGTATTACTCTTTCACATTTTTCTGGATACAGATTTTTACACTGCCTAAAGATACCTTACTCTATCCAGCTCATGACTACAAAGGATTCTCTGTAAGGAAACCTTCTATGGTTTTTGGTTGCCAAAATTTATATAGTTTCTTTGCTTATACAAATACTATTATTTTAGGTAAGCACAGTTGGAGAGGAGATGCAGTATAATCCGCGTTTAACAAAGGATGAGGTAATGTTTTATTACATCCACAATTTATAAGCTTAATCCACTAAATGAAACTTATGAAAATAGAACTTTTAATTGTGACGAGAGACTCTGGATTTAAAACAACTAGCGAGTGTAGTCAAATAGCAGATATAGCACAACGAAATTCGAACAAATCTTTCTTGCTCTGCCATATGCTGTTAGTGCAAAGAGTTGTCAAATAGCGACGCTTGTACCGCTGTAGCATAATGGAATTTTAACAAATCTCATTTTTTTTGTGATCCGCGATGGACAATGATGCAACCAGCTAAAAAAACGTTTTAACATGCTGAATTTCTGTTTCATCTGCTGGTTAGCCCAAACTCAGTAGTATCTCACATTTGAAAATGTTAATCGCTCTTTTGCAGGAAACTTTCAAGAACATCATGGCAAGTAAGTGCTAGCTAAATTTCACCTAAACCTCGCCAATTTTATATTTTTTTCTTTCACATATGCTTCATCAGAAACAAATGTTTAACTATTTTATCTGATGATGGCACGTTTGATTTGCGCAACAGATCTTAACTTGTCATATCCAAAAATGATCGATGTAGCTGTTCCGGCTAATATGGTTTGTGGAGTCCAATCCAAAACAAGCTGAGCTTTCAACATTCTTGTCCGACAGTCGCATGGCGATGTTGTTTAACATGGAGGCGTTGCTAGTAAAGAAAAAAAATATAATGTTAATTGTCCTTTGTGTTGAATAGAAAAATGAAGATTGTAAATAAATAAATTGATGATTATTGGCCTCAATAGTATGGTCTGTGTTCTGTTATATTTGGTTATAGAATATACATAGATGATGAAATATCATACATGTTCATTACTAATTTTTGGAATTAATAGGATATACGGAAATAACTAGTTGGAAATCAGTTACTTGAAATGCTGGGCCATGGCTGCAATTTATTAAAGTAACTAGTTTTTCACGAGTATTCACATTTGGAGTAGTTTCATTTTTGCTTCTGACTTTTAAAAAGGATAAATGGAAATTAGAAATATTATCACGTGTCTTGTTCCTCAGTCCTCACTGTGCTACCTTTTGGAGAGGTTGAGGAGATCAACTGACTTGAGTTAGACGTCATAGCTAAAACTCGGATGAATGAGTAAATATTAATCTAACAAAAAAAATGATGTTTAAATGACATTTGTAGCCAGTATTAATCTGTTGGCTTGTTTTTACCAATTTGGTGTGGTCTAAGAAGCACAAAGTTATGATATGAACTAAATATTTGGAGACAACTTTTAAACATCTATCACAATTATAGGGTTGTGTTAGGCCTCGACAACCAACGTAAACTTTTGACGAATTTTTATGATATATGGACTAAATAAGCAATTGTGTGAATGCTAGGTGGATGCCCATAAACAACACATTGTATAGCTCGAGCACAGTATCAAATGAGCAAGGTTCGCTGCATTGTTTTCTGGATGTAGTGAAATATAAACAAGGGTACCACATATTCAAGAACAATTGTGGGTAAAAGTTAGTTCATGAGAGTATGCTTCGTTTTTGAACATGAAATATAAGCAATCTCAGACAAAAATCTATGAAAATAGTGGACAATATGATTAGGAGGAGGATTAATTTTATGTATCTACTAGAAACTAAATGCGTGGGTGAAAAGACGAAATAACTAGATATTTAGGGATTTAAGTTGCGGTACACTGGTAAAGTTAGATCAAGATATGAAGTAGGCATTATTGCGGATAAGAAATTGAAAGAGGATATTATGGATGTTACAAGGTTACGAGATCAAATCATATCCCTGCAATTTATAGCGAAACAAGACAATTTAATATTATTAGTGCTTACACACCTCACATAGGGTTAGAACACCTTAAAGTAAAGTATTGGGAGGAGTTAGAAGAATTAATTCATGATAACACATCAGGAGAAAATATTTTTCTAGGAGAAGATCGAAATTGACATGTTCGGAGTGTATCAAGAGGTTTTGAGGTCTTACATGAGGGCATGATCTTAGGGAGATAAATACAAAGGGTAAATCTATTCTAGATTTTTTTTGTCAATTTTTGATCTCACAATAGCTAATACATGCTTAGGAAAATAGAGGAACATCTTATCACATACAAGAGTGGGATGACATGTTCTTAGATTGATTTATTTCTTATAAGAAAACCAGACAAAGAAATATATATGTTTGGACTGTAAAGTCATACCTTATGATAGCTTGACTACCTAACATAGAGTTTTGATTATGGATGTAAGGATTAAGAGGAGAGCAAAGAAGAAGCCACAACGGGGCTCCACTGAAGATCTTATAAGAGGATGGTTTTAGACAACCACAACGAAGGAAAAATAATATGTAAGACAAGATGACACAAGTAACAAAAGAGACGTTGGGAGAATCAAGAGGTTTTCGACCTAAGGGTAAAGAATCTTGGTGGTAGAACGAAAGCGTTCAGAGTAAATTTATAATTAAAAGGAATGTTTTAAAGAGAGGTCTAAGTATAAAAATATCAAAACTAGGGTAAGGTATAAGAGATCTAGAAAAGAGACAAAAAAGTATTGATCAAAGCAAGAACTCAAGATTTTGACGGGTTATACCAATCTATAGGCACTAAGGAGGGAGAAAAATCTGTATCAATGCATACAAAGGGACGAGAAAGAAAGACAAGAGACTTGGATAAACTGACGTGTATTAAAGATGAAGAGGGTAAAGTTTTGGTTTAGGAAAGAGATATAAATTACAAATGGAAAAAATATTTCCACATAACTTATTTAAAGAAGGGTCTGAGATCTTATCAGAGTTTAACATGCTAGACATCAAAGAGGGTGATCGAAAAAATAACTACCATCTTCAAATTTAAGAACAAGAGGTGAAATAAGCATTGAAAAGGACGATTAATGACAAGGAAGTTGGACCAGACGACATACTAGTTGAAGTTTGGAAAAGTACTAGAGATAAAGGCATTGGATGACTCACCAAACTTTTGAACAAATTGTTTCCACATGGACGGAAGCCCAAGCCCTGATAAGTTCCATAGGGTTCCTCCCATAAGAATTATATGGATCTGTGGCATGAGAGCAAACAAACCCACAAGAAGGACGACCAAATAAGCTTATAACATGGAAGAACACATAACAATGTGAACAACGAGCATGGTCCGTGGGACATGAGAATGCAGACCAAGGTGAACAACTAGCATGGTCCGTGACATAAGGGCATACAACCCAAAGGTGAACAACCATCATGGTCCGTGGCAAAAATCTACCACAGATTAACCCTTCACAACTTTTCTCAAAGGACAACAACTTGCCCCAAAAGAACCATGATTATCCTTCCAAGATAGCTGTCTAGGCAAAGTTACAAGGGCCTAAACCCTAATCCTCCACTATAAATACTTTCTCTTGAGACTGGGGGTCAAGTATGTTCAATTTCACAACACTTATCACCCATGATGGACAAAATAACAAGTGTACTACGGTGTCATCAAGTAGTAAAATTTATTAATTTCATATATGTAAGGATTGTGTTATTTCAACTAAACTACTACAATGATGATTAATTAGGATTAGTGTAACTAATTGGGGAGTTTGAACTTGGCAATATGATTATGTTATTTTTCCTTAAGACAGAGAAAGAAAGGCAACTAGGTTATGTTAGAGTTACTTCCCTAAATTGCTTGAGTAATTACAGACTATGGATACAATATTGACCAATTGATTGATTTTATGATATTTGATCGAAATCGTTAGACCAGTGTCTTGGTTACAAACTCTCTACAATGGTCATACTCTATAATGTCTTATGTATATTTGTGACCATTAAAGGTTTAAAAATGTTAAATTTAATACACAATTGTTCCTAAAGAGAAATGATATTTGTACAACCATTTTGTGACAACTTTCTCTCTCTCATACTCACATTATGTTTTTACTCTCTCTCTCTCTCTTGTTTTGGTTTCCATGTTAATATCTACTTTTCTTTGTAAATTTATGGTTGTCTCAAAAGTTGTCACACAAATGGTTGTTTAGATAACACACCTCGTTCTTAAAATATGCCTATGCTAGGCAGCAATCGAACAATTTATACTCTTATTATTATTATTCAAGGCTATGGTTAGCAGACCTTGATTTAACATCAATTCATGAATAACTATATAAGCATAAATACCATGAAATAAATGTATAATTGAATAAAATACTAATCATTCAACTGAAATCCACATAATTATTTAAAGCTACATGATTTGAACAATTACAGAAAGCACCTCTTTCATGACCTATCTTAGAGAGCATTTCAGAACGATATTATGGACCACTCCTAGAGAGGAATCAACACTGATGATTCAAGAAAGTTGACATTACTAAACCATACTCCTTCTGAAATGCTCTAGAACGACATTATCAAATTCAACTATGCAATCCTTTCTATCAATTCAAGAAAGTTGACATTACTATATTGATGTAATTTATTTTTTTTGAACCTTTGAAAGACAAGATTAAGATTAATTTCTCTAGTAGGTCCATTTTCAACTAAAATATAATTGTTGTTATGAAAATTATCTCAATTTATTGGATAATAAATATCACCAATATTTTTAATATTAGTGAAACACATTATTAGAAACAAAATGCCCAAAAAAATATCACAAATTTCTTTGATAATAAATTTGTTGGCGCATTATTAAGAACAACCAAAAAATTTTATAGGGAGGGTGTATAAAGAAGTCATTGTGATATACGGGTGTACATATATCAAATCGCGCCAAAAGGGCTAAAATCATTAATAGATTCCAGTCCATCCCTTCATCATGTCAATGTTTGGGGTCTTTATGTAAACTTTGCTATATATACCTCCCATAAATGAAATATTTCTATATACACCCCCTCCATAAAAAAAATTGGGCCCCCTACCGGCAAGGATCCTAGGCCGTCGTACCCCCGGCCTATGGCCGGGCCTGGGTACCCGTTTCCCAACATTTTAGGGAAATTTGGTCTGCGACGCAAGAAAATATCTTGCGAGGCGAGCCCTTACGAGGCTGATTATGTTGCTTTTCCCATTGATTCTCCTGACACGACTTTGATTGCATGCGACGTGATCTTGTATGAGACCAAACCTTGCCACTTCTTTAGGTGCTCACAATCCAAGTAGACAGGTCGTGATGCGAGTTAGACAAATCACCTCGATCATTCCGTTAAAATCAACCTAGAAAAATTGTATGTCACACATTGACTATATTAATAATTGAATATGATAAAATGACAGATAATCAACCCTAATTAGATGTCAACCAGTTAGTGATCTTAATTTCCCCCAGATCAGTATCACCCTATGTTAGGTGGAGCTCACAGAGACCTTATGTTTCATCCCAATTTTTTATTTCTTTTCAGTTACGCAGATTGTTCGTGAGAAGGGTAGGTAGATGGAAGCTGAATGAATTACGTTGCATAGTCTTATATTTTGTATCATGTTTACCATTTGTGTTGTAGTATGTACTTGTTAGTTAGTACAATTGTACTCAAATATGGTTTATGTAGTGTGTAGGCATGATTATTTCATACATGATCATATGACTTGTACCCATCAGTTAGTATTTATTTATGTCATTATATGACACTCTTGTATTTGATGTATTTTATTCAGATATTTTTTTTTTTTTTAATTTTAATGTATTCAGTACTAAGTTTAATACTCGTTTAAATATTTTAGACAAATTTAGTATGAACGTTATATAAAAATTTCAAAGTTTGTTATTACCAATGGTGAATGTTGAATATCATTTAATATAAAAAAAAATAAATAAATTAGTATAATGATTGATTATAGAAAATATAATGATGTTTTTTTTATTAATTTTTTTTAAAAGTACAACGTTTTCAAATAACAGAAGTTTTCAATTTCTATTGGATTCTTACCTCACATCTTGTAGAACAAAAAGAAGTAGTTTTTTTGTTATTGCTATTTAAACATAGTAATAGCCAACCAAGATGCATACATTATTGCGTCCAAAAGAAATATCCAACAAATCTTTTGTATGTTATGAATGCCTATATATAATATCATGATGATAGCTAAATGAATAAAAAAAAGATATTTATTTTACTTTATCTCTTCTTGCCTCTTCAATTTTTGAACCTTCTTGCTCATTTTTAATGGAAAATCAGAATGGTGTATCAAATATGACTCAACAAGACAAACCTATAACAGACATTGAATCTGGTATTGTTCTATCTTTCTAGCTCTCTTTTTTTTAGTTTATTTATTGGGTTTGATTTTGAGCTTGGAAATGAAAAATGCAAGTTTTTTATATTTATATTTTGGGTTAATATATTGGATGATCTCTATGATGGGTTGGATAAAATATTTGAAACTTTCGTGATTTTTTGTTGTGTTCAATTATGTTTGATACTTATGCTTTTTTTTCTTTTCTCTTTTTTCTGAGGATGCTTGTTTTTATGTGATTTTTATAGTCATGTTTGTTTTATAAGTAAAAATATAGTAAACAAGTAATATTACAAAGCATCAATAATTAGAAGCATTGAAAACAAGAAATTGAATTTGTCTCCCAATTTAAAAAGACTAAATTTTTATTAATACCAACCTTGGAGATGAACCAAAAAAAAAGATGCTTAATTCTATCAATCATCTCCATGGAATCAACCACTTAATAATTGAATAAATCAATATTATTTCTCTCCAACCAAATCATTTAGCTGTTGTCATTGCACACACTGTTGAAAAGTAGGAAATTTGTCACCACATTGGCAATCCACCCCACCCTACAAGACAAAGATCTGTCCAATTAAGGATATTTTTCCAAAATCTAGTTGGGTCAGCCTCATGGTATTGGCTTGAGAGCTTGTAGTATGTTCTTCTCAAAGTCTTAGTTTCAATTCTCCTCAGTAACAATTTTGGTGGGCTAGTTTGACTTCATAAAATGAGGTTATTTATCCACATTTCCAACATTTTCGGGAACATCACATACAAGCGACTAGTGGTTTCAAAGTCGTTAAAGCACCACACACAATATTGTTGATGAACATATGAAATTATGTTTCTCCTCCACAACTCTACTCTCGTTGGCATTCTAAACAAACGTAATCGGAATGCATTGATTGTAGACGGTATTGTTGTGTTCAATGTTAAAATGTAGCAACTATTATATTTAGGTCACGCTTCAATAGATAATTTAATTATGCGCTTATAAAATAAAATTTTATCATATAACAACTTATGTATATATTGTTGTTTCTCTAATAAAAGATAAAAACAAACTAATTTTTTTTCATATAAGCTACAAACCGTTTTCATGAACGCTTCCGAAGAGTTTATGAAAACAAGCTTGAAATAATATATGTTCATATGATAAAATATTTAATTCCATAAGCTCTCTCAGACCTGTAAAAAAGTTTGTGTTAGTAAATATACTCAAATAAGTCATTTTGTGGTAGTTAAAGTTTCTAAACTTATATCTTTAATGTACTTCATTTCATAGAGGGAAATATGTTGATATTGATTTTGCTATGTAATATTGATTCGTAGGTTCCGTAGTTGTTGAAGGTGAGGAAAAACGCCTTGGGTGTGGTGGTATTGGTGTTGGCTGGGTGTTGTAAGTAAATTAAATTCCCTTGTATTTATATATTAATTTGGAGGAGTGTTATTTCAAAAACTATAAATAATGTATTTAACATAAAAAAAGGTCAATAATGTATTTGACACCGTACAACAATATATCATTATAACTAATATGTTGAAGAACTATTTAGTTGTCCAAATAAATTTGCGACAACAACGGATTAATAGAATTTTTTAATCCGTATATAAATATATATATATATATATATATATATATATATATCACTTTTCTTTTGATCTTTATGATTTTTGTTTTAGTTTTCATAAAATTTATTTATATTAAAATTAATCGTTGTAAGTTTATTTTAATCATTTAAAATAAGGACTAAAATATAAAAAAAAATAGTAAATTTGTGACTTGTTGGTCTATCATTAGCAATCTTAAAAAAAAAAAACAACCGAAGAAGTTAAATAAATTGTAACTCATATTAATCATAGAACTGTCCTTGTTAATTTATATCCTTAACTTGATTTCTTTTGCACCAGGTGTATATGTGGTTTCTTTTTTCCTGTCCCATGGTATGTTGGGGTGTTAATTATGCTCTTTTCCAAAGTAGACAAGCGAGAGAAACCTGGATACGCTGCTTGTTTTGTTTGTGTAAGTGATTCTACTTTTTAGGGTTTTCTAAATTATTAGTAATTGAAAAACAAAATCAATGACTAGTTTATGGAAATTTCACAAGTTATTTTACAAATTTATATCCATCCATATTTAGAGTTAGTTTTTTAAGATCAACTTTGTCATGTCCTAATGCTAATTGGTGCTCCCGGAGCACGGGTTAAGGATACTAAAAAAAAGAAATTATATAGTAGTTATTATATTGAAAATTGTGTAATTATTTTAATCCATAAAAAATCAACAAAGTTTCCTTTTTTAGTAATAACTTCTTTTTTTATATCCTTAACCAATGTCCGAGACACCGGTTAACATGACCCCTAATAATTAGATTATATTGAGAATTAAATATCTTTTCATAATTGGATTGAGAATTAAATATCTTAAAGTTGTTTGAATTACTTCTATCAAATTCTTCCATAACATGTATGAGAATGGTACCTTGTTTTCTGACTTTTGTCATACAATAATAACTTAGTGAGTCTTCTCTCTTTTGCAGGCTGTTCTGTATACAGTTTTGATTATTTTCAATTGGACTTATCATCTAGAAAAGCGGTAATTGATCTCGTCAATATATTTGAGATCAATCCATCCATATATGTTACATCTTCATTGAATCAATTTTTTTAATAATCTTCACATTTTATGTGAGAATACAAATCAATTTTTGGAGATGGTAACAATTTGCACAATAATCTTCACTTCAAGAGTTGTAAAGGTTGCTTGACTTGGTGTATCTAAGTTGTACTAAAAGTTGTGTCTTGGTGAAACATTTATTTATACCAACCATTTATTTATCCAAAGATGCTATCTTATATATATGTAAACAGGGTAATGTATTTTTTTTTAATAAATATGTGAAATGTATTTTGTTATTGCATTGTTTATTTATTTTCAACAAATTTGATTATTATAGAATATATACATAGAGAGAGAGTGAGAGAGAGAGACATTCATGCATTATAATTGTTATTTTAAATTTTGATTTAATTTAAAATTTATTTATTGAGATGGAAAATATACAAAAATAATTTTGACGAGAAATATATTGATCACATAAACAGGAATAAATGAAAATAGAGATGCTAAAAAAAGGCATAAAATGAGGGATTAAGTGGAAAGATATTCTTATTTACCAAGAATAAACGACATTCAAACTTTGTCTGTGACACCCTAAACCGCTCAAAATATAATTTATGATAATTTTATTTAATTAGTTAAAATTGCAATGGGTAAAATTGGAGGTGTAAGTGTTTGGAATAAAACCGACAAAACTGAAAGTCCAAACTGAACCGAACCAAAAATGTATCTGATCTTGTCTGGTTTGGTTCAAAACTGAATCAAACCAATTTAAACCGACCTTTGGTTCGGTTTTTCAGTTTTTTATTTTGAGATCAAAGGAATGGATGAACTGGACCGATGGTAATTTCATTCTCCATTTTACTAATATTATTCCTCTTCAGACACTTATGATTAGACTCAAAATTAAAGTACAACATAAAATACACTTTAATTAATTCACTTTTTCTCATCATCGTATCATCTCATTCCTCGGACTCTATTTCAGTTCTTCTAAAAAATAAACTCTAGCCGTTAACCACACTTAACCCATAGTTCCTCACCACCGCGGAGATTGTCCATTTGTTGGTATAAAAAGTTGTTTTAAAAATAGAGAACATGAAAAAACACAATATGAAATACAAAGTTCTATGAACTATTATTTTAGTATGATGTATGTTGTATGCATGAAATACAACTTTGTGAGGTTATGATTTTTTTTAATTCTATTACAAATAATCCGATCAACCGAACTGATCCAAACCGAACCTTACCGGTTTGTTTGGTTCGCTTTCTTTCTTGAAAAAGAGTGAAAAACCAAACTCACAAAGAATTCATCGGTTTGGACAAATTTTTTTTACTGAAAATCGATCCAAACTGAACCGTTACACCCCTAGATAAAATATTAGAGATTTTTTTTCAAAAGTAAAAATAAAAAATAACGACCGTAAAGGATATCACGTTTTACATACACATGATAACAATGTAAAAATGTCAAAAAATTTCAAAAATAAAAAACTTGTTTTTTTAAGGGGAAAAAAAGCTTTGATATTTGAATTACAAATGATTTAATAAAAATATAACACAAATTTCCCTAAAAAAATATATAACACAAATTATTCCAACTCGATGTAATCGATAATAGTGGTGAACTCCATACAAAAGACATGCAAAAATAGACTCTTCCATAGGAGCATCTGAGCATAGTGGAAAACACCAAAGGTGAGATTTTGAATTGTATTTTTAAAAGCTTTTTCTAAATAAATTCATTTTATAAAATCGTATTAAAAACAATGTATGTTCCAAAAACCCTTTTCTAAAACGTAAAGATAAATTAAATGTAGATTTAAAGTAAATGAGCTAAAGGAAAGAAGAGATTTTTTTTTTGAGGGAAAAGGAAAGAAGAGATCAACACAATAAATTTATACTACTTAACCATCAACCTGATAATTAGTCTGCTCCCTTCAACCTCAATGATTTTTCTTTAAAATCTTAGAGTACACTACTAAGCCTTACTATACCTTAGCCTTCTTTAAAATCAACTTGACTATACCTTAGCCTTCTTGAATCTGACTTGGTACACGGACAAGCTTTTAAAGAGCAAGCCCCTATTAGGGAATAAAATGTTTTTAAAATTGCACCTAAGCCTTACTTGTTCTTGTCAGACCTTGAGTTGGGGACTGCTTCAATAGCTTTAACAAGAAATTAATGATAATAAAGTTGACAATGATATGTATTGTATGAATAAATTTCAAAGTGTGTGTAAACTGTTGGGAATTAAGAAGGTTTTTCAAAATTTTAATTCTCTTAATGGAACAATCTCAAGAGCATGTCTTGATTAAACCACTAATTTACAAACCAAAACATCTTGAAGGGATTCATGTGTTTAACTCTTGAAGCGTCGAGGAGAACCACATAAAGAATGGATCACGAACGCTGCTCAAACGACAACGCCTTTACTTAGTTCACACAAACATAGTTTCTTCGGTCATAACGCTAGCTGCTACAAATGAAGCCTTAGAGAGAGTGAGGGTGCAATTTTAATTTCAAAGAACTAGGGGTTATGCCGTTTTAACCCCTTAACTTTTTCAAAGTTGCGATTTTTGCCCCCTAAGAAAAAAAAACTACAAAATCGCCCCCTATGTTTTGCACCTGTAGCAGTTTTGGGCCCCAAAGCCAATTTTGACTTGGTCTACGTTGACGTGGCACCATAATTGAGGTGCCACGTGTTATTTTTTAATTTTTTTTTGGCCTTGTGTAATATCCCGCTCGTCAGCATCGGAATTGTATCAGTTGAAGGTGCGCCAGAGAGAAATTTTCATGAGACTCACTACGGTGAGGAACGTTTTCCGACACAGTGCCAGTTGAACACGAGTTAATCATCAGTGTCGGTGTAAACGCGATTAAGACGAAGGGCGTTTTGGTAATAGCGCATGAGGAGTATATAAGTGTTGGAGGTCACAAATATTTCATTTAGCCATGCTCTTTCTCTCTCTAGGTTTGTGACTAAGAAATTCTCTCCTCCTTCTCTCTAGGATGGTGCCCTTCCCTCAATCTTTTTCCATCAAGCTTCCAAATGCATGCTTTTAGTGATTAAGCAAGAATCATAGAAGCCTCAAGAGCAAGAAACAAATAGAAGGATGGATTAAAGCTTGGTTTGGTTGGATGAGCTAAGAATCATGGATGCATCAAGAACTAGGGTTTTATGGCTAGAGTTAGAATTGGAACTGAAGCTTGAGCAATACTGCAAATCATCATGTGAGTTCTTTAGATAGCTTCCCTACCTTGGTTTTGTGTGCTTATCCATGTGAGAATTCATGATATGTCAATTAAGAAATTAGGTAGAGAACCCCTTTGTACCATTCATGATCAAATGTTGTTAATTGTTGCCATGCAAATGTTATGAACTGTTTATATGTGTTTCTGGATGTAATGGGTACCTTAGGATGCTTGGAATTGAGGCTTTTATACCAAAAATGCGATTTCTACACTTCTGGACTGATGAATGTTCGCTTAAGCGTGCACCGTTCGCTTAAGCGTACAAAACGTCGAGAGGAAAGTCTTGTTCGCTTACCCGTTCGCTTAAGCCTACAGCCTCAGCACAACATTTTTGAGAAATTTCCTAGTGGTCCAGAAATGCCGTTCGAGGCTCGTTTCTTGCAAACTTTTATTGAATTTCGAACCCCTCAATTCTAAGTGTCTAAAGTACATTCCTAAACGAGGTTTTAAACAAAAT
>Ga0228711_1002946_pt1 | contig 26404 bp, 15 predicted proteins | sample MedpolnodulmetaG_2_FD_177996 | JGI IMG/M metagenome (GOLD analysis project Ga0228711, IMG submission 177996) | Root nodule microbial communities from Medicago polymorpha collected in Santa Monica, California, United States - brown nodules | ecosystem: Host-associated > Plants > Roots > Nodule... | reverse complement strand
CTTTTAGTATAAAAAAAAAAAAATCTCGACAAAAAAAAAATAATAATCCATATATATATATATTTTCTTTCTAACAACGTAAAAAAAAGTATTACATTTTTTTTGGTGGTGAAAAAAAAAGTATTACATAATATGACTTCTAGAAGACTGGATATATATTGTTTTTGATAAAGATATCCGTATATTTTAAAGTTTTTATATATTTTTAAAATTTTATGGTTTTTATATAACTCCTATAAAATAAAAGGTTTCTATATAATTTAAAAATGATTACAAGGTATAACAAAACCTTAACTAAGGAAAAAATAAATATTTCATATAACTTTTTTTCTAACAACGTAAAAAAAAGGAACTGCATAATATAACTTCTAGAAGATTGCATTTTGATCGGTGGTGATGAGAAACAGGGATGGACAAAAGATGTATCAAGAGTTGGATGCTTGATTTTGTCAAAAAAGAGAGTTGGATGCTTGATGAATTTAACTCATTGAATATATATTTTATTTAAAATAAAAAATCATTAAATTAATCAATAGGAATAAATTATGGTGCATACTCCTTAAAGAAATAAATTAATTAGAGCCTTGAAAGTTTGTCCTCGTGAGTTTAGCTCAGTTATTATGAACAATACATAAAATATGTAAGGTTTGGGGTTCGAACCCTGACCACCACTCAAATAAAAAAGAGCCTTGAAAGTTTGAGAGAAAATGTGTGAAGATATTGTCACAAAATATTTGGTAAGAAAAGATATGAAACAGCAAAAATCAGACGGGGTAGTTAAAGAAAAAGATCATGTGACTCTGCAAGTGAATAATATTCTCACGTGAGATCCTTAATTTAGGGTTTGGTTTTAGGCCAATTTGCTCAACTCTGAGCACTTCAAATGTTCAAATACAACATAGAAAAAAACCTTAATTTAGGGTTTGGTTTTAGGCATCATTTAGTGTGGGACCGACCTTATCATTGCCACACAAAACAACCTTACTAGTAAAAAAAGTAAAATAAATATTTTATATATATGGAGGGATATTGAAGTGTGGTATTTTTGTTCTTAAAACAGTGCCAATACTACTACTTTCATCATAAAATCGATTAGCTAGAGAGGTGAATTGCGTAAACTCTCTAGATCTTACATATGTTTCATCCCTCATTTTGCTAATTTCTTAATTGTCTATCATTTATGATAAATTTATTTTATCTATTGCATAAATTCATGTGTTATTCAAGTCAACTTTTATTTTCAAACGTAAGAATACATATACTCTGATAAATGGAACCTACAAGTTATTTTGATATGAAAGTTTTGCAAAGAGAAAACTGCAACTTGGAGAAATGAAGCGAAGAATAACACATAATGTTAATTTATATTCGCATACTCAATTAAATTACAAAAATGCTTTTGAAGCAATTATATATATATATATATATATATAATTGTATTATTCAATTAATAATTGTATTTTATCAATTTAAAAGATGTCCTTTTTGACTAGATGGGCAAAAATAAGTACATTCACAAACACCGGGATTTTGTTTTGTGCATTTATTACATTGGCAATTCCCTGCATAATATGGACGTATTTTAGTACAGATTTGATCACAATCTAAGTTTCCTTGTTCACCGGGTAGACATCCGGCCACACGTCCTGTTGAACATAGATTCTGCCCTTCCACTTGTTGTAGCCCCATGTTCCAAACTTGTAATAATGAAAAAAGGAAAAAGTTAGATTAATATAATATAATGTTTGGCTAAACAAAAACACGAAAAATGTCACAATATTGAAGGAAAAAAAAAAATTAAATATACTTACCAGCAGCAGCTAGAACTAGAATGACAAAAAAATAGAAAAAGTTTGAAATTTGATTGGCCATTTAACTTGAAAGCAATTTTAGGTCAAGTTTCCTTTTTCTTTTTGTCTTGTTCCCCAGCATCTTGTTTGTGTTATATATAGACTTTCTGAAATGTTCGTCACAATCTCTATAATTGAGTCAAATATCTGTTTTTAATATAAAATAAAATGAAATCTGTCTCTTTAATTGTTTTCCTTATAAAAATAAAATAAAAACATATGACAGTTAATGTGTATTATTGCTTTTAATTAGTCCTTTGAAATGTTTTATTGCATTTAATTAGTTATATTATGTAGGATCATGTTAACTTGTGCCTTAATGGTATATGTTAAACAACTCAAAAGTAGAAACATTTCCTTGAATTTTGTGTATTCAATTAATCAAAAGTAAAAAAATTAAATTCAAATGTAATTATTACAACAATTTATTTCTATTTTTAGCTCATTAACATTAACTTATGTTTTAAGGGCGTAAGTTAACATTTCACTAAAAGTAAGTGGAAGGGGTTATTAATGAAGAGATCCCTTCAAATTTGATTGAGTCTGTTGGAGAAATAACTTCTGGTTTATTGCATGGAGAATGGATTAAAGTGGAGAGGCAAAATAGGAACAAAAAGGTAATGTTAACGGTTTTAATGGGTATGCTGGGAGCGGAAATGGTTAACATTCACAAAATATTATCCTTTTCACATAATGAAAATAAGGAAGGTCATAATGAAAATATTATTGAAATAAAATTGAAAAAATAAGAAAAGTGTGTCCGCAGCATGGTTAGAACTTAGAAGACAGGACCGATAAAAATAAGTGTCGAAAAGTAATTCTAAAGTTAACAACTTTTGTCACAAGTTCATTTCTTTCATTTTTCTTCATTAATAAAAGAATAAATTGCACTCATCTCTCCTAAGATTTTATTAAAAGACACCCACATTCTCTCTAGTTTGGAAAAAACATCCACCTCCCTTATTTCAATGAGTAATATACTTTTCCCTTTAACACTAACGTCAATTATTTAACTGTTCACAACAAAATCTCTCCTTCATCTTCATTCATAAATTTAGGGATTCTTTTGCGCACAAGTTCGATAATAATATGTTAAATTTACAAATTGGGTTTACATTTGCGACCAATGAGTTGGTAGTTGTACATTAAATTTAAATGTGATTTTTGGGGTGAAAAAATGGGACATGCAATTGGAGATTGTTTCATCCACACCATAACCATTCTCAATTCCAACTTGTTGCGTTCTCATAATAATAACTTGATTTTGATATACAACACAAACACAAGCACACAGCCCCCAATTTGTGGTAATTAAGAGACATGGAATTGAGAAATGATAATTTAAAATTCATAAGGAAGTTGCTGGAATGTCAGGCAATTTGTGTTTTAGGTTGCAAGGTATGTTGCACGTTCCAAGCAATGGTGAGAAAAATCAAATTCGGGAATAAATTTTCAAATGACTAACTATGCAAAGAAAGACTACTTTACAATTGACACGCCAAATTGGTTAAGTAAAATAGATAGAATCTAATTAAATAATTGAATTGAGAGTGGTGTAAAATTCATCTCAGTTTTTATACATAAAATAACTTATTTGATAAGTAATAAATCAAGAATATTTTTAAAAGGACGTATATAATACATATATAAAATATTGGTGCATTACAATTGGCGCCACTAACGGACGTTTGGGTTAATTGTTCTTGTGTACTTCGAAAGTTATTCTTGCGTTGGATGTAGAAGTGTTATTAGTGTTTGGTCGTGTCATTTTAGGAAGGACTTTATCACTTCTTAAACGCATACACATGTGAACTTTTAAGAATAATTTATGCAAAGATAGATTCCAACATGAGACAACGACTGACCCTGACTTTTATTTATTGTCATTGCAAAACACAAAGCCAACGTGAACTGTCTGGTAGTAAATTTGAAAGGCAGTTCAGGACCACTCGGAACTAAGTTCATTCTTGGAATAATTAATTTTTCACCAACATTTTTTTGGTAATAACAGTTGCACTGATAAAGTTCTTCCCAAGATTGGTTACAATCAACCTAGTCCCATTGCACAATCCAGCTAATTGGTCAATTTTCCTCATCAACATAATTGGACATCAAACTTTAAATCTCAACTTGTGGTTTGGAATACCGGAAAACTTGATATTGTTTAAGAATTTGGTGGTAAACCATTCGCTTTGTACCTCACTATTCTCTTCTGATTTGCAAACCGAATCAGAATTGATATATTCCTTTTCGTCGCCTGGAACCAATGACAGAAGGAATTCATTTACGTGCACAATTGCGTCCAAAGTGGGAGCAAGTATCCCCCGCTCTTGGAAAAAATCCAAGATCTTCATGTTTTGCAAAAAATCCGGATAAACAAAATCAACCAGAGAACGTAACGGATCAGAGGAATCTTTTATCAGCAACTCATCAGAAATAGGTACGTTAATTTCTCCACTCTCGTTGGCGGATCATATTCCATCTCCAATTGAAAGTATCCAATTGACAAACTTGCTTATCTCATCTTGGTCGGCACGAATGATTGAAGCACATAAACACATAATTGTTGTAAGTGTGAGAACCTTACAGTGACTCCACAACTTTGATGAGTTGATGGATGAAGCAAGTATGTCATGTCTGCATTTTTTTCTTATCGCTGACAAAATTTGTCTGAAATCACCGTCCAAAACCACAAAAACACCGCCAAGTGGTTCGTCTGTATTATCGACACCATCATAACACATTATATCGTGCATGGTTTAGTCAAACGCCTAAAACAATAATGATGGATTATTGGTGTGCCTCATCCCATATTATTAATTTTGCTTTTTTGAAAATAGAAGATTTGTCGCTCTCTTTATCAAATCCACAACTTGACGTTTTGTACGTCACTTTTCTCGTCTGATTTGCAAACCGAATTAAAATTGATATATTCTTTTTCGTGTCCTGGAACCAATGATAGAAGGAATTCGTTTACGTGCTCAACTGTGTCCAGTGTGGGAGCAAGTATCCCCCGCTCTTGGAAAAAATCTGAGATCTTCATGTTTTGCAAAAAATCCGGATATACAATTTTTTTTTTCAAGGGACTAAAAAAAATCTTAATATTTACACAGAACATTTACTTAATTAACCATTTTTTACCGTCAAATTTTGCTTTTGGATGTCCTTCACTTTCATTCTATTTTTGTATTCAAACCCTATTTATTTCAAACTCCTTCGCATATGATCTATGATGGGGTGTGACAATGAAAAATGTACATGTGTTATGATGAATTTACAAAATACATGTTTATTAGACATTTTAAAATGATACAAAGTTTTTTTAATTAAGTCTATTTTTTTGGTAATAATTACCCAAAAATCTTCAAATCCTTCAACAAAACCACATAATTACCGATAATTCAATCTATTTTTTATACTCTCACGACATATCTTTCACCTTAATGTTTCTCCCATGTTCAAATTTTTTCTTCTTCATATTTGTTGTTTTTTTTTCCTTTCTAGTTTCATTTCTCTATTCTCATGGATGAAAGGAATATAAACCTCCCTTCACGAAATCACCACCAATCAACTTTTTTGAACATGTTGTACCTAATTTTGACCTTATTTGACTACGTTACATAATTATGGATGCAGATAGTCACACAATTGATTAGGATATGTTAATGTGTCAAATGTGAGTTAACATTATTTATTGGATGGAAGAATAAATTTTGAACAACATATAAGTGAGATGACCGAAATACAAAATGCGTTAAGGTGATGTGGTGTCAATCTCACTTGTATGGTTGTTACCGATGTAATACGATCATCCAACCCGGTGAAGACTCACCCGAAAATCCCAACATTATGATAATTTAGTTTGTTAGTTTTCAGTTGTCAATTGTTTATTTCTTTATCTTAAACTTTAGTTATTGGATGTCATTCTCTTTCATGCTATATTTTTTTTTTATTCATTTTTATTCTTTGGTTAAATTTGACAATGGAAAAAAGCATATGTCTAGTGTTGATTTGACAAAATAAACACCTATTATAAATTTTAAAATAATATGCCGTTTTTTTAGTTTGTCTAATATTTTGGCTAAATATTTACTAAAAAATGTCCAACTCCTTAATCAAACCATTAAAATTATCGACAATTCACTCTATTCCTTATATGCTCCTATAAAAGTACACACTCCTTTTTTTCCTTATCATTTCTCTCATGTTCAAACTATTTTTTTATTTTCTTTTCTTTTCTAATTTATTTCGTAACTTCTCATGAAAGAAAGGAACATAAACCTCCCTCCATTAAATCACCACCAACTCACCATTTTTACCATGATATGTCTTCATCTAATTTTATTTGGCTTTGTTACCAAATCACATATGCGGAGAGTCTCACACTTAAAGGGAGAGATGTTAACATGTCTTATATGAGTTAAAGTTTCAAATTGGATGTAAGAGAATATAGTGGCAAACATATAAGTCACTCATAAATCCAATGCCTTTAGGATTTGGATGAAAATGTGATGTTAATCTCACTTGAGTAGTTGCTCTTAGTCTAATGTGATTATCCAACCCAATTTACGCTCCTACCAAAGTCCTACCATTATGTTGAACTATTTTTTTCGTTTTTGAAATTCATTTGCTTAATCCTTTATTTATCATGAAAGAAAAGGATAAAAACTCTTTGTATAAAGTCACCATCAACCCACCTTTTTTAGCATGTCGTGCATCCGTCTAACTTTATTTTATTATGTCTCTATATCCCGATCGCAAAGTGTCTCAAACTTAAGGGAGGGATGTCAATGTGTTAAGTGTGAGTTAAAGTTCTATATTGGATGTTAAATTAGATGTTACATGTAAGTTAGATGACCAATATACCTGATGACTTAAAGTTTTGGTTCATTACGTGGTGTAATTTTTCAACTCCTTCAAAAAATCCACAAAATTACCAACATCTTTTGGACAATATGTTTGACCGAGCAATCCCAATTAGCATGAACAATTAAACCAACAAACTCTTTTAGTAAAAAATCAAGATGAGAGATGGTTTAAGTATAAGAGATATTTCATTTGTCATTATTAATTTTAAATACAAATAAATTTTCTTGTTCATTACGATTTTCCAAATTAAGGGAGAAGGACAAACTTTGAATTTCGATATTCTGAGTTTCGAGTTCAGCTAGTATCTCTAAGATTATCCACAATGGTGGGTGCTTCACCTATTAATGGTGCTTGTAGAAACGAGTGGCTATAGAAGCACCCTATCTCTCTTCACTTTTGTGAGGGACCCCTAAATAAATTGTATAATTTTTTTTTAAAATTCGTAAAATTAAAATTTGAAAAATCATTGAGTTATTGCTATAATTTAATTTTAGATATCATTCAATTCTCCTTTTAAATTGTGTTTATTATTATTATTTCTTTAAAAAAAATACTCTAGAATATGTCAAAGAGACTTTAGGGTGGGTTTATTTCAAGGTTTGTAATATGATTCATAGGACTGTGAGATTAGAAATGCAACATTCCTATGTTTGTTTCAAGTTTTGAAAATTTACTCCCATGAATGTTATATTCGCAGGAATGATATTTACATATGTTTTCTTCTATTGTTATTCTCATGCTTAAATGATGGGAATCTAAAATTTTCATGTTAATGAAACTCAACTTCCTATAAATTCTCACTACCATTAACATTTATTTCCATTTTTATTTTTTTAATTAATTAGTTTCTAAAACATTTCAGAAAATCTAAATTTTTACCAAACAAATTGGTAGGAATGTTATTTCTTGGAATATTATTCTCATAAATGTCATTTCAAGGAATGTAATTTCTTGACTTGAAACAAACACACCCTTAATTTTTCATAAAATAAATTGAGGCTTTTCTAAGACTACTATCATAATCTACAATTTGCAATTTAAAAAAAATTGTGTTTTTCAATTAAAATATTGAGTTAGACTTTGGAGGACACATCAAGATATGTCTCATGACTCAATGAGCACTTACAAAGTTACTCCCTATCAATGAGATCCTCACGCTAATAGTGGGGATTCAATCCACACCCTTGAGGTTGAGTCAACCCATTATTAACTGAGCCAACCTTGATTAGGAATGTTATTATTAGTATTAATAGCAAAAGAGTTTTTCTATCATGTGCAAATTTGCACATGATAAGAAATTTAAAGTAGTAAGTTTGCATTGGAACTTGAACGTTTTATATTGAATATATAATTTGTTATTAAATAGTTATAGTTTTTCAATAAAAAGTTGCTAATTTAAATAACACTTTTTTTTCATATGACCCAATAAATGAGACATTTAATAGAATCATTTTAATTTAAATGACCACATTAATAACTCTAAATTTATTTTATCATGATTATACTTAATGACATGAAAAAAAATCAAAAAAATAAAATAATAATATTAAATTATTTAAATTGAAGTATTCGAAATTTAATGATATTTTTTTTGTCAAAATTTAACGATAATTTTTTTAAGTACATGAAATATTCAATTTTAAAAAATGGATGTGAAACTATAATAAAAAACTTAAAATATATTTTTTTTAGTTTATTTAAAAAATAAAATATTCAATAGTTTTTTTTAAGTAACCTCAACTATTTAAATTTCGTCAGCACATCATTTTTTCTTTGCAATATAATTTAATATTTTTTATTTAGTTTAAATAAGGGCTACAATTAAGGATCTTATTTAAAGAATGTGTTATTTTTTGTGTATAAAATTTGTCTGACCTATTAAACGACAAAGTTTAATATTTATAGAATCAACCCAATTAAAATGACACATAAAGTTTAATTATTTTAAATGATAAAAATATAAAATTTCAAAATTTATTGACAATTTATTTTTTTTTCAGAAGTTTTCAAAAACTTTTTTTGTAAATTAAATATTCTCTTAAAAGAATTGAATATAAAACATTAACAGAAAATGTTAAAATATTATAATAATTAAGTTTTTTTTTATACGGATAGAAAAATGAACCATTTGAACTTTAAATGTCTTCGATTTATTTGTTATAATATACTTCAATATTTGTTTGTTTCCATAATTTTTTGGTTTAGTTGTTTCCATTAATTAGCGGTTATAATTAATACTGTCATTTTTTTCTTTTTCCGCCTAATCCATCGATCGAGGCCTTTTCATTCTAAATAATTACATGACACATTTTAACCTTTATAAAATTATTTTAATTTAAATGACATTAATTACTCTTAAATTGCTTTATCATTAATAAAAAGGAAAAAAATATTTGAGAATTATATTAATTATTAAATTATTAAGTATACAAATACATAAAACTTTCGTGTTAATATAATTCATTTTGTCTGGTTAAAAATACCAAATACGTGAAATTTAGAAAGGAAAAAAAAGAAAACAAAAAGAAAAAAGACATGACATTGAGACAAAAGATTAAAAAAAAATACAATTTTTGATTGAAATGGTGCGTGAAATAGCTTGCAAATGGAAGCTATTTATAATTAACAGTAAATAACAAAATTAACAATATTATTTAACAGTCCCCACCAAAAAAATTATTTAATAGTAACTATCTCATTGATAAATTAAAGTAGAAAAAGTCATACATTGATTGTCAAGTAAATAAGATAAGATGATTATTGTTCAATGCCTGGTTGAAGCTTTTGATACATTCTATTCAAGAAACTATGATAAGTGAAAAGCAGACATAGTAAAACAGGATGCTGTTAAAATGTCTTCTTATTAGAAAAACTTTGTTCAACTTAAATGATGTGATCCAATTGTATGCAACCTTTAGGATGATGTTTAACATGTCCGGAGATGTGTTTAAAAGCATCAATTAAGATTCATCAAATAAGATTTCATGTGTAATAACCAATTGTGCAAGACAAACATTCATAAAATAAATATAGATAAATGCTAAATCAATTTATTGAGATTAGGTTTTCGACATATCAATTCATTAAAAATAAACCTAAGGTATCTAAACTCTAACATTTTGATTCTATATCAAATACAAAACATTGCCTTGACTGAAAATTATATTGTTGATGTTGAACATCTTGAAGTCATAGAACGTAGACACATGTTCTCCAATGGAACCCTGAGAAAGTAGCATTAACAATAAACAATTAGATACAAATAAAAAAGAAAATCAACCTCATAATCTACAACCAAGTGATTAAACTTATATGTTTTTAAAACGCATAAAGTACTTGTTTTAACGAAAAAATTTATGGGGGGAAGAGACACATGAAAATAATGAAAAACAAAGTGTCTGTATATAGAGAGAAAAATCATGGCATGATCAATTTTGATTGGTTGGTGAAAAATAAATGAGTCATGATCCATCTTGATTGGCCAATAAAAAAATAAATGAGACATAATTCAATTTAATTGGATGATAAAAAACATTAAATGAGATGTAGAATGTGAAAATGCCACATGCACTTATGAAATAAGTCATGATCTATTTTGATTGGTTAATACAAAAATTATGAGTCATGATTCATTCTAATTGATTGATAGAAAAACATTAAATGCACCATTCAATATAAACTTGCCACGTGTACTATCAAAATAAAATAAGGAAAATGTTTATAATAGAGATGAGAGGATGCAGTTAGCTAATGAGAGCTATAATAAGATGATATGATGTTGCTAATAAAGTAAGATATAACTTGTGTCATTATTTAAGAGTACGAGAGTTTGTTTCATGGTTCCTGAGTTGTTTGTATCGGAGTTTCTATCACTTGCCACGTGTAGTATCAAAATAAGGAAAATGTTTATAATAGAGATAAGTCATGATTCATTCTAATTGATTGATAGAAAAACATTAAATGCACCATTCAATATAAATTTGCCACGTGTACTATCAAAATAAAATAAGAAAAATGTTTATAATAGAGATGAGAGGATGCTGGTAGCTAATGAGAGCTATAATAAGATGACATGATGTTGCTAATAAAGTAAGATATAACTTGTGTCATTATTTTAGAGTACGAGAGTTTATTTCATGATTCCTGAGTTGTTTGTATCGGAGTTTCTATCACTTGTGCATCTTTGGGTCTGTGCTTTTGTTTAGTTTGTCCTCTTTATTATTGGAATAGGTGTTTTATGGTGGTTGATTGATAGCATTCTTATTTTGTAAATTTCTTTTGTTCTTTTTCTAGTTGTTTAGTGGCATGTAGACTTTTCAATGATTTTAATCTACTTTCTTTCTTATTTGTTGTTTAGAATTGTGGTTGCTTCGGAGTCTACATCTTTTGAGAAGCTTGTTACTGATACAATTTGTCTTGAAGGAGCTAGCTATTGGAGTTTGAAAGTAGAAGAATATTTTGAGAATGTTCTCGGTTTTAATAATTGAATTTTCGTTTTTTATTCTTCCTTTGTAACCCATATCAATTTTTGATTTTCTATATTTTTGTACATATCTATACATCTTTGAACTTTGTATAGTTTGAGTGTATCCTTTGTATGTTTGGGAATTGAGACCATTACTTTTATTTTAATGCAATTTTTGGATTTAAAAAGAAAAATTGAAAGGCCAAAGATCTATAAAATTTGACTTTTTTTTGCGAAAAAAATGACTTTAAATGTGATTTGAGCAACTGAACTGGACCTAACGAGCCGTACCAAGTTGCTCGCGAACTTGAATCGAGTCGTGTTCGAGCTAAAAAAAAAAAAGTTCGTAACGAACTCGAGCGAAGTTTCGAGCTGAGCCAATTCTTATCGAGTCGAGTCGAACTTAGATAGGTTCGATTCGACTCGGCTCATTTCCAGCCCTAGGAGCCGACCCTAATTTTCTAGTGAGAGAAACTCAAACTCTTTCTAAGTTTTCTGTAATGAGTGAAAGAGCTATCAGGGGCAATATGGGAAATAGAAATAGGACCCTTTAAATAAGAGAAAAGCCAAGGAAATAAATAAGAAATGTGTGATTCAAAGGATACAAAAATTGTGTTGTCGTTGCGAAGTCCCTTCTTGAAACACCTATACTCAAGCTGACCCTAAATCGACCAGAAGAGAAACCTCCATATGGCGACTATCGCACTGAGGACACACCAGGGATAAAGGACTCGATTCAGATCTCCATCCCCAAAATCGTACCATCACAATTCAATGTCACTGTAAGGACACATACTCCGGCTTTCATGTCTTTGCAATTGAAGACAGAGAATTGGCATCAAAACCAGTTGAATGAAAATGGCATCAAAGTTGTAATGGTTTAGGATTGGACAGAAGACTAATATGGCTATGCACTTTTTAATGGAATTTCTATCATATGCATTTGTTTCTAAACATTTTGTTGTTGTGGTTATGCACTTTATAGATGAAAATCGCATTTACTAGACCATACCGACTAAACAAACACGAATAAATAATACTGAACATTAGAATTGCAGTGTAATAAGTCATATGATAAAAATGTATTATATTAGTCATATCATAGTGACGTTAATAAAGTTCGAAAATGAAATTGAGGAGAGGGAGATCAAGATGTGACCTGAAGCGCAACCTCGGTTAGTGCATCAACAGGTAGAGTTTGGCAAAAGTGTCGACAGGTAAAAATTGGCAAAATCGTCATGCAGAAGCTCATTTTACTTGACAACATCGCATATGTTGTACTTCTTACAAATTGAACCAACTCACATCTAACTCAAACAATCATAGCAAAGTGAAGGAAATCAAACATCGCCAATCTAAATGAAAAATAAAACAAAATATAGAAAATTTATAAGTTTGAGCTAGTTGATTTTAATTTTAATTTGCATCTTTGACTATCCATTGCCTAATTATAAAAACTGAAATCAAATAAAAAATATCTATTAGTATGACCTCTTTATTTTTTTAATTTCTTTTTATAATTGTTAGTGTTGGAAATTTCACCGTCGTTGCAATCGGTCTTTTGTCGACTAATTGCGGCATTTGATTTGTTTTCATTGCAGGCTTTAATATCTTCATTGTGTCGGGTTTGAAAGGGTTTATTTAGTCACACATTACTTATAAATATATGACATATGACATGTGTAATGTTTATAAATCATGAACAACCCATTTAGAAGCTTGTTTTGTCAAAAATAAAACATAAGAGTTACATACATTATTTTTTTTAAGGAAAAGAGTTACATACATTTGTTTTTGGGTTTTTATTTATATAAAGTACATAGAAATGACACACAAAAGAATGTGAGTATACTCATATAGGAAAATATTTTTGGGTTTTATCAGCTCCTCAAATTTTAACACCTTAGTTGTTTGAGTAATTTTAGAATATTCATATAGTTCATGTGGTGAAATAGAAGGATGCTTCCATTACTTGAGCCCCATGTCATGGCCACTTCAACATTCAAGAAAGCGATCTATTCCTAATTCCTTGATACTAATATTTAGAACAATAAAATTAGGCACCTTTAATGTCATTTTATACTTCCAAAAAGAAAACAATAAAACTGAATATTTTCACATTAGGAGAAACAAAATGTCTCCAAAATTGAATACTTCCAAAATGTTTGAAGGCCACAAGAGAGGAAAACGACATGTTACCCAAAACCATAAAATTTAGATATCTGCGTCAGAGTTATAGGTATAGTATTAATTATAAAATATTCAGAGTAAATGAACTAACCATGTTATGACTTAGATTTTGGTTTGAGTTATGGTTAATTTATCTTTTATTTTATGAAAAAATTTAAAACTTATTCCACAGTTTTGATGCTGGACCATCCACTTATTCATTATGGCTAATTGCATACAATGATAAAAGTCTAAGGATAATGTACTGAAATTTAACTAAATCATATCAATGTTAGTTTTCTGAATTTTCCATTTGATGCTGGAAATTAACTAATTAATGTTGAATCCACTTTCTTCTGTTAAATCAATTTTCAGTCGTGCAACATTCTCAATAGCATGTCTTAACATTTGCCAATTTGCACCAATTCACAGATCCTCAACAAAGGTTCTCATTTGAGTCTTGTCTGAAATATTCTACCTCTATTGAACTATCATTTGTTGCATTCTCATTGATTAGTACACTCTCATTAAAATAAGCAAATGAAATGATAAATATTAACACATAAATCAATAAGTTGTTCAAGTATGAATTCACAAAAATGTGTGATTATCATCCAAGCTCACTTTCTTAAAGTGAATCACCTTCAGTTCTTAAAGGTTCTCATTTGACCAACTAATGATCAACATGAAACTTTTTAACCAATTCATTTCAGGTTCATAGTAAGTCAACTCTCCCTCGGAATGAAACTTCAATATGACAATGCCCTTCTCAAAGTTTTTTACTTGTGAACATAAACTACTATCCCTATAAGATGCAGCAAAAGTTGAACTTCTAAAAGCCTTAGTTCATGCTAACACCTTCAACAACAAAGTAAAGATGCATCGCATACATAGAGTCTCCCAATGCTCGCATGCTAACACCTTCATCTGGGATTTCATTGTGTTTGAAGGAAGGAGAAGGGAAGAATTGTAACTTCTCACTTTCAAAGTTGAAACACAATATTGACCATCTCAAACTATAAAAAAAGGATTGAATGAAGTGCTTCAATCACAAAAGCATGATACTCAAGCCTTCATACTAAAATAGTAGGATCAACTCTCCTCCATGTTGTTCCTACCACATACTTGTTTCACATTCTACAACCTTATATTCATTAGTTTCAGGTTTGAAGCCAACAACCTAACATATCAGTTTCTGAGTTTTCTTGGTATTCCTGGTTACCTCTAGAAGTCTTATAAACTCACCTATCACAGGATTGCAAACAACTAAAGGGACTTCGTTGATTCAATCAAACAAGCAAAGCAAGCCATTAATACAAGAATTCACAACATCAAATCTTTCATCTTTTGGCTTTCAATCTGTGAAGAAGCATGGTAATGATAACAAAGGGAAATATAAAATGATAGAACGATTAACTTTCTAATTGATAATATGAAGAAGTTGATAGACTGTCAGTAGGATTCAATTTACGTAATGATCTTAATGTAATTAACTTATATAACAAACTTCTAACTAATCACAACTAACTTCTACTTCCTTAACAAGTATTAAGCTAATTCTAATTAATATGTAACTATATCTTCCACAAAAAAGCAAGCCACCAGTCTCACCTTTTTTATCCAAAACCAATTTTGATATCACAGAGACGAAGCTTGACCATAGGTTCAAGCTTCAAGTAACTGCCGTCGCATTCACTGTCAAATTAGTTCTTGAGACGAGTCTTCGATCACATGTCAGAATAAGGAAACCATATGGTGACCGCTCAAAGTGCACTTTGGCAAAATGTGGGTCAGAAATGACTGTGTTCCATGTTCTACAAACACATTTACATATGAGAACAGACTTGATGGGAAGTCGAAGCAGGATGTCGGTGGCAATTGGAAATGGAAGATCAGCAAAAGAAGGACTAAGTTCTTGAGTTTCTACTTCATCAACTTTTTCTTTCCCTGTTTTGCCTCTTTTATTAGCCCTGGGAGAAGGGATTAAGCCTCTTTTCCTTTCCATAGCCACACACTGAGGTACAAAAAAGAATACACAATAAAAATTAAAATAAAGCACACAAAAGGGGATTAAGTTCCCTTTGCCATTCCAAAAACAAAAAATGTGATTGAGTCCCTTCGATCAATTTTTTTTCTCATCTAAGCCATAAGACATAATTTTGAGCTTATAGCTTATGTCTTATATGCTCATTTGACTAAAAAAACATGTTTGGTAACAGTCAATTCCTCATGAGCTTTTAACTTAACTTTACTAGCTTGTAATGTTTTTTGATAAGCTAATCCAAGTAGTTTAAAACTCATCATTATACATCTCAATTTTACACTGTAATCCCAATTAAAAAAATAAATAAATATTCATCAAATATATCACTTTTATGCCATTTCATATTTATAAGTTAGTTCAACGGATAATTTTAACAAATACTACAAACTTAATCATCTAGCTTATCAGCTATCACATATAAGCTAGCTTATCAGTTATCCGCTAGAAACTCATCTGCGTAAATTAACTTATAAATATTCGTTATTATTTACTGAATAGAGCCATAATACTACCATTTAATGAAAAAATCTGGATATATTAATTCAAATCAAACATTTGAAACCTAAAGTATGAAAGTGAAATGTTAAAGTAGGAAACAAATTGAGAGAAATAAGGATTAAAGGGGTTTGTATAAAAAAAACAGTGAATGAAGAAGAGTGCAAGTACGTACCAGCTCAGTGATGAAGTTTGGCGGCAGTGAGAGCAAACAGTGTTATGTGGGAGGGTTGAAATGAAGGGGGAAGTTCAAGAGTATGTTTTTTTTGGAGACAATGAGTAAATAAAGGTGACACTGTCCAAAACTTGTCCACGTGTACACATTTGTTCTTCTCTAATTTTGCTTCTAAGCAAAAATGTGACAATTTAAATTAATTTAATTTTGCTTCTAATTCGAACAACTATTTTACGACAGTTTTTTGTGACAATCTTCTCTTTTATATTTAAATTATGGTTTTATTTTATTTTTATTGTTTAGATTTTTGTGTCGATATTTATATTTTTTATTAGTATACTTTAGTTGTTTTACAAGTTATCCTAAAACAATAATTTTTCGAATGCTCAATAATCAATAATGTATATGTAAATTTAATAACAAGAGAAGAGAAGTTGTTGGGTGTATCTTGAATTGCAACAACTAATAATAAGTTGGACATCTTAAATTCATTTCTTGGTTCTTTTCTTTATCTTTTTCTCACGAGAAGTGATATTTGTACAACTTTTGTGACAACCATTTTTTCTCTATTTTTATTGGACAAAAATAATAGAGAGAGAAAGAAAAAGAGATAGAATAAAAACATATGTATGAAAGAGAAGGTTGTTTAAAAAATTATCAGAAAATAATTGTACAAATATCATTTCTCTTTTTTCACGAATGTGTGAGAGGGAGAGTGGTAAGAGGTGGAAAACTAATTTTTTAAGGTGTTCAAAATGAAAAAAAATAAAAATTCAGGGTGTTATGGATAATTTTTACAAGTTTAGGGTATGCAAGTGCACGCTATAGGATATGAGTGAATTCTCCCCTGCAATCAAGTCAATTACTCCATTTACCCCCAACTATAAGATTATTTTATAAATTTTATCCTTAATTAAAATAAGGATTTGTCTGACATGTGCAATATTGCACATGTTAAGGTAACTAAAATTAGTATATTTTCATTGAAAACCAATAATTATTGATTAAAAGTTACATATTTAATATAAAAAACACAAGTTCCAAGTCAAAGTTACTACTTTAAACTTCTTAACATGTGCAAATTTGCACATGATAGAAAAACCCTTAAAATAAAACTCTTCAAAATTCTAGGTGCATTAATTAATGATTTCTTTTTAAAAAGTCTTTATATTTAATGGGTCTCGCTAGAAGACACCTTTTATGAAGGTGTCTTTTAGAAAATTATTTTATGAATATTTGTTAAAAGACACAAACTAATTTTTATGAAGGTGTCTTTTAGCAAAGTTATAACTAAAAAGTAGAAATCACACCTTAAAATGTGAGTTGCTAAAAGAAACCTTCATATGGATTGCTCCTAGCAAAACCCATATTTAATTTATCATTGAAAAACATAGATTCATTTATTTCTCTTTTGATATCGATACTTGTGGGAATAAATATATAAAAGTAACACATTATGTGATTTTTTTCCTAAGAATTTTGATTTTTTTTCTTCTAAGAATTTATTAGTACAACTACTCATCTTAAGTATGGGAACTTTGTAGGAAAGTCTTGTAATAAAATGGCAGAGGGAGAGATAACACGTCTGCTTATTTTTATTATTTTGATCAACCTCTTTTAGAAGAAGATAGAATGTTATTTAACTTTATGCACAACTGATTAACTATTTGAAACTAAAATTAAGAATTCCTTACGTGTGAGAAAGAATTGTGCACTGTAGAGCTATTTCAAGATAAATGAATGGATTGGAAGGTGAAATCATAGTTAAAGAAGGTTGTCAATGTTATTTTGGCAATTAGTTAGTGCTTGATGGACTCAACAATATTTTGTTTTTTAACAAATATTAAGAAAAAGATAAATGACCACCTAACCTATTTTGTATGTGAATGAGGTTTACATGTGAGGTATTTTATGGAAGGGACCAAGCACGAAGCATATGAAAGTGAAAGGAGATCTGTCTCAAACTAATTTCTAGTACTGTGACATCTAAGTGGAAATTGTTGGTTTTTCATAACCAGAGGTTGTGTTTTTTAGCCATATTTGAGGGGAGGTAGTTTCCTCTAAATTTTATTACACATGATCAAATTAAAACATAAGGAAAGCAATACATTATCTTCAACCACCAACATGAATGAAGTTTGACACATTCGAGTAATTGCTCCAAAAAAATTTGTTTATTGCTAAAAATTCTTGCATTACGCTCTTTTCAAATGACTCAAATGCTAGCCAACAAAATTGCCTAAAAATAAACCTGAATTTCTTTTGTAAAGACATGAGAGCCACCAAACGGAAGCGTGTGAGAATCAATATCACTGTCCCTTTTTTTTTTCTTTTTTTTAAGAGGTGTGTTCCTTTATAAATTGGTATAGATAAAAAGAGGAAAATTCTATAGTATCTTTGATATCGGTATTTCTATAAGTTAATTAATTCAAAATGTAAATTTACTTTAAAATATATATTTTTTGAACAAGGCAAAAAGAGATTTACATTAACAAACAAAAAGTTTTGCTCCCTAGCACAAGGAGTGCAAAGAGAAGCAAAACAAAGTTACATCATATAGTCTTGAATAGTAATGTTATAAATGAAAAATAAACATAAGCCAATCCCCCAAACATGCAAGAGGATTCTGCCACCACATATGATAACCAAAGGGAACACACACATTAATTTTTGGCTTTCAACCACCGAAGAGAATACATCTTCACCTTTTCCACTAACTGCATAGTCGTATTGATTAGCAAAAAGTCTATGATTCCTTTTAGTCCAAAGAACCTAAATACAACAAAGCCAAACCAAATGTAAGTATGACCGACGTGGAGCATATGCACCTGAAGAATGAAAAAACTCATAAAAATGATCCGTACCCTGTTGGGGATCCACTGAATACACATCAATCCAAGACTTAATATGCTTCCAAAGATCGCCAAAAATATAACAACCTGAGACACATAATTGATTGTCAAAAGTAATAACACCACGCCGCACCAAATTATCCTTTGTTGGCCATTTATTGCGAAAGAGACGCCAAGCACAAATAGACACCTTCAAAGGAACACTCTTATGCCAAGGAGCATCTGTAGTGACGTCGTGACTGTGTATCTCCTACCTCATAAGCATTTGATATACACCACGAACTGTGTAGCCAACTCCAATGTCCGGACGCCAAATCCAGACATCCGCCTCAGATTCCTGCAGGGTAATGTTAGAAAGCAAGTTCCTAATCTCCATCACTAGATCCTCCTCCCAAGCTAACAATCTACGCCTCCAGCTCCAGGCCCCCCATCTTCATCCCAACCTAAGGCATGTATTGCGCCTACCGTCAGGTCTTTGTGCATTGATAAGTCATACAACCTACTAAATCTCTCCATAAACGTGACCGCCCCCATCCAACAGTCAGACCAAAAACAAGTATTAAAAACATTACCAAGACGTATTGAAATACTTTCTTCAAACCAACTACCACCCTCAACACCTATCCCCTCTCGAATTCTAACAATATCCTTCCACCACGCCGATCCCAACCTATCTCCCTCTCTAATCCACCCTCTTTCCTCTCCATAACGAGACAACAAAACCTTATAGCACAACCCGCCCCTATCCACTAAACATCTCCAACACCATTTACCAAGAAGAGCTATATTGAACTATGTCAGTCTCCTTACCCCCAAACCCCTAACCTCCTTACTCATGCAAATAGAGTTCTAGTCCACCCAAGCAATTTTCCTATTATCCTCATTCCCGCCCTAGAATTTTTTTATTAAAATAGATTCAATGGAAGAGATTATACCTGCAGGAGCTCTGAAAAAAGAAAGGGCATAGACAGGAAGTGAAGACCGGACATATTTAAGGAGAATCAAGCGGGCCCCATAAGACAAATTTCTACTTTTCCACTCAGACAGTCTAGATTTTAAACGGTGAATTGTCGGATCCCAAAAATTTAAACGTCTAGGATCACCCCCAATAGGAAGGCCAAGATACATGAAATGCATGCGTCCAATTTTGCAGGATAAAATAGAAGCAGCTTCTACAAACCAAGAGTCTTCAATATTAATGCCAAACAAACTACTCTTGTGATAGTTTACCTTCAACCCTGACATGTTTTCAAAAAGAACCAAAACAACCCTCAAAGCTCTAACATTCGCCCAACTCTTGACACCTATCAGAAAAGTGTCATCCGCAAATTGCAGGTGAGAGAGCACAGTTGAATTATGCGCCCCCACCGAATAACCCGTAAAAAGATTCACATTCACCGCAGTCGTCATCAAAATATTCAAACCTTCAGCTGCTAGTAAGAATAGAAATGGAGAAAGCGGGTCGCCTTGGCGCAAACCCCTTTTGAATTGAAACTCTTCCGTTGGACACCCATTTACCAAAACCGATGCAGTTACAGTAGAAACACATTCCTTCATCAACTTACACCACAAAGTTGGAAAATTCATTCTCCCCATAACAACATCCAGATATCCCAGTCCACTGAGTCAAATGCTTTTTCAAAATCAACTTTAAACATTAACATTTGTTTTTTCATCATACGAGCTTCATCTACGACCTCATTAGTAATTAGGATATCATTAAGAATTTGCCTATCCTTCACAAAGTCTGACTGTGTTTCAGAAACGACCTTTCCCATCACTTGCATTAAACGTTTAACCAACAACTGAGCCAAAATTTTATACAAGCAACTAACCAAGGCAATGGGTCGAAAATCGTGCAGACGTTGGGGGTTGTCAATCTTAGGAATGAGAGCAATGAAAGTGCTATTTATTCCTTTAGAAAGACGACTGTTGCGATGAAATTCTGAAACAAACTGCATAATGTCACTCTTCAATTCTGGCAAAAAATCTTTGAAGAAACCCAACAGAATACCATCCAGACCCGGACTCTTGTAACCATCACAATCCCAAATAGCTGCCTTAACCTCATCTTTGTGAAACGAGCTTGTCAAGATAGTTGCATCAGCTGCATATAACTGCCTGAATTGTAAGTCATCCACCCTTGGCCTATTTATATTTTGCGCAAGAATGTGAGACTGGAAGTGACCAAACATTGCTTCCCTAACATATGCAACTCCTTCTACCATATGGGTACCCACTGCAATAAATGAAATGGCATTACGACGTCGTCTATCCGACATCATAGCATGAAAGTATTTAGAATTTGCGTCTCCTTCCCAAAGTCATAATAGCCTCGATTGTTGCCATGAAATACTAGCATTAGCTCTTGATAAAGAGTGGAGCTCATAAAACAACAATATTATATTATTATTGGATAATATGTGCTTACCCAACCAAAATCAAGGATATCATATTGTTTAAAAAAAAAGTGTTATAATTTAGGTACATCTATGGTCATTCTATAGGGCTGACAAAGCATACCAATTCACCTCATTTAGGCATGTTTTGTCTAATTCCGCTTAAAACGGAGTTAGACGAGCCGAGTCAAATTAGGTAATTGAGTTCAAAATTTCACTCCCACCATATTTAGTGGTGGACATACGAGTTTGCGGGACGGTCCATCAAACAAAAAATATTTTTTGTTGTGAGAAAAAAAAAACTTTTTTAATGTATTTTTTTCGGACTTAATTGTTATAAAAAAAAAAAAAACTATGTTGCTTTTATCATGAAAAAGTATAAAATAATAGGCAGCACATAAAATTTTAGTAAAATCAAGATAATTAAAAAATTGTCAAAATCAAAATCATACTTAATAGCAAAATAAGAAAAATCCGCCATCCCCGTGAGCTTAACTCAGTTGGTAGGGATAGTGCATAATGCATGCAAGGTCTGAGATTCGAATCCCGGACACCACCAAAAAAGAAAAATCCGCCAACATAAAACAAATCCGAAACATAAAATAAATCTTAAAATAAATCTAAAAGGATAAAATAATTCTAAAAATAAAATAAAAACGAGTTAAGCGGGCCGCCCCATATCCGCCTCGTTTTCTCAACGAGTTAAACATGACGAACCAACTACAGAAAACAAGCTTAAAATTTTGACTCAACACGCCACAATAACGAATTAAACGGGCCGACCCAACGAGTTGGACCTGTTTTGCTACCCCAATCCCTCTATGGTCCCGATTTCAAAAGACAAACACTTAAAAGCACGTAAAACAAATTTTATTAAAAAATTAAAAATCAATTAAAATAACTCTAACTACTGTTTCTTGTGGCTCTTGAAATCATTTCAAAATATATATCTTTTCGATTTTCTCTATAGTTTGATTAAAAAGTATTATTTTTTTCTTTATCATGGTGCATGTGCTAAATAAAAAATCTAAGATGTTAAAAAAAGAAAACTCTCTCCAACAAGTTGGACATTTTTATCCCCTTAGGTTCTTTCTTTTATTTTCTTCATTGATAGCTGGTTTCAGGTCAATTTTATATTTGAAATCATCCCTCTTCATTTTTTTCTTTTCTATTTCAATCTAAATAAGAGATTTTCACATGGATCTAGGCTTTTTCTTCGTGATTTTGTCGTCTGATACGACATTGTGTTGTTTGCTATCTTGTGCGGCGTTATTTGATGTCCCATCTTGTTGCGATTTCATTTGGTTTATATTGAAAGATCAGTTATTCAATCAATGATTTCGGCGTCAAACGTTGCAAATCCGCAGACATGGGTATTTCGATAACTTTAATTTTATCATATTGTTTTTAGACATTTTACCATTTTATACTATTAACATGGAAGATGTAAGTTTGTTTACAAATTTATCATGTATGTTTTTAGCAATGTTGAATGACGTAGTTTATTGATTTGAATGAATGAATATTGTTTTGTTTAGACGATGCTAAAAAAAATTAATCAACTATTGCACAATTTCTATATAATTTATATGTTTTAGTTACAAAATTCACAATAAACTAAATTAAAATTATTTAAAGGTGATTACAAGATTAACAAAATAGATAGTTATTCTTATTTTAGTCAACAATTTGTTTTCCTCCAAAACATAAATTATTATTTTTTTAAAGGGATTGTAAAAAAAATTGACGGTTCATTTTTTTTTTTTTGTCAGGAGCCGGAGACATTTCGTTATAAGAGTTTAATTTATATACACTGTTAATGTAAAAAAGTTTACACATACATCCAACAATATTTTGTATCATTCATTAATGTGATAACACATAATTGAAAGCATGTGTAAAACTTTTTCACCCTAACAATGTATATAAACAAAACTCTTCGTTATAATTTACACTGATTACATTTTATAATATACTTGCTCCACCTTTGAGCTAAGATCAAGTATTGTATATACCTTATTAGAAGTTAAATGATGTTGGTTTTCATTAATTAATCTCATTATTTAAACTAACGAAGTTGATTAATTATACTATCGATCTCATACATATCTTGGGAGAATGGTAGCCCATAAAGTATTGAAAGACAATTTAAAAATTTAAAGAAAGTGTTTACAATACAAGAATATAATGTAGAAAACTTAAGAGTGGAGAAAATCACCATTATCTAATGACAACCGAAGAATAATATTACATAATTTTGTTACACTATATACACTCCTCTCAAATCCCCTCTCACATTCCGGTACATCAAACTTTTAGAGCAAATAGGTAGACTATATCTCACAATACTTTAAGATAAGAGTATAAGAGAAAAGAAAAAGATCCACATATACAAACTTAAAGTTTTTTGACCAGTGCATTTTATATTGAAAAATTTAAGTGGATGGATACCAATAGCTTTGACCTCCTTCTTCCATTACACGTGTTCTAAGCTAATGTTAGCAGAAACAACTTTGTCCTGAAAAAATTCAAGCATTTTCTTGTCCTCCAAATAGTCCATAAACATGCAAATTCACATTCCTTCAAAAAACAAATGCAAACCATACCATTCTCATATTCAGTTGAAACCCTTTCCCAAAATAAGCTTGAAAACAAACTAAGATGAGAGTTGCCTATGTTACGATACCCTACGCTCACACCTAACCTAGTCAATTCATCCCTACTTTAGAAAAACTAGGATATTACAAAAATATACACATATTGTCCCTCGCACTCCAACTCCTCCTACATAGTTCAAGCTTCTCTATCAATGATTTCTCTTCTAAATAAATTATTTTTTGAATATGTATCCACCACTTATGGATAACATGTCAAGCAAACACCCCCCACTTTTAACATAATAATTTGGTGTCATACCTTGCTATTTAAATCCTCATCCAATGGAGTGTTGCGTCTTGTCAAAGCTTTGTAGGCCGAGCTAATAGAATATAACAATTCGATAAACCCTCTTTCCAACCGATACCCATTTCTAACATTAACCGTTCCCAATTTGGTCGTAATATTGCAACAATTCTATTTTCCACTAGAAGAACTCTCCTTTTCACCTAAGACCCCATGTACAAAATTGTATTTTCCACATGTCAAATCATAAACTAAAATTTATTCTTTTATCAAGGAGCAACTCTTGGGTGGACACAAGGATTTCAATCCTCTATTTAGTCATACACACATAAAAAGAAAAAAGTAGAAAAAATAATAATTAATTTTCAAATGATTATAACATGTTCACTTGTTTGTGTGTGTAACCAAATAGAGGGTCCAAATTCTTGTGTCCAATCAAGAATTATTCTTTATCAAGTTTCTTCATGTCAAGCTTCAGAGCACTTACACCTGCACCGCGTAGGTTTTCAAGAAAGAGAGATGAATCACAAATGACACACTAACTATAAAAGTTGAATTTCGCATCAATAAATGATATCACATCAGAGTAAATTTGAAAGTAATTTAGAGACAAACCCAAAATCATATAGAGAAATAACCCAAGGGATTAAAATCACTAAAAAAAAGTAGGAGGCAAAAATTATACAATCGCAGTATTTAGAAGATCGAAAGTTTTCAAATAAACCAATAAAAAATGTGAGTTTGTCCCTGGAAAGGACCGAGAAGAAAAAGAAACTATTCACGTGCATGGTAAGCCATATGATTGGTTTGACTTCATTTTTTAAATATGGCCATGCACCTACCGTATCTTTGATATACTGTGTTACATGGATTGATTCATAATTAATTACTCGTAATATATAGCTGCTAGATAATAACGTTTCAACCAACATGATTTGTTGGTAAAAGATTTGAGCATCTTAAATAAGTGTTCTTGAATACTATCTCTAACTCCTGAATATGAAAAATATATTTTTGAAGGAGAGGTGGATATTCTGGATCAAAACATGGTTAAAATAAATAAATAAATAATGTTTCAATACGAGAATACGTTAATATATTTTTACGTAAACAGGTTTATATAAGACAGAAGAACTCGCAAAAGAAGACAGAAGAAAATCTGGTTTTTGATTTATTTACATGTACCAGCTCTTAGCTACATAGTTAAAATTCATTAATTTATAAGTTAAAAAATCACTATCAAAATCAACAAGAATTGAGTGTAGCCAAAGATGTTGGTCTCTCGTGACATGATACATCAATATTCAAAATTTAACTGAAAGACGTGCTTATTTTTAATATCTTACAATGTCACAAACATGACCACTTTAATTGAGAGAACCTATAAAAAAGCAGGGGAAAAAAAACTCATTATTAAAAAAGTTAAAATAACATCAGAAAATTAAAACTAAAAATTTAAATTTATGTCTAATTTTGTTTCTCAATATCAAAAACTTTAAAATTGGAGATCAGATTTATTTTTTTATAACTAATGTTTGGTTGGTAATTCAACTTGTTTTTAAGCCTAAAAGGTTATGTATTTGAAACAACTGAGCACGGATTTCAACACTTGGCTTTTCCATTTCCATTTCAGACAATTACAACTTATATTCCCATCCACTTGAAACCAACCTTTTATGGTACAGGACGCATAAAGTTTGTTTGTAATATCTAAAGAGAAACGTTAACTTGGGCCTTAGAGCACATGTTAAGAATTTTATTAATAGAAATTATGTATTGAAAATTGTGTTAATTTATTGCTAAAATAACTTAATATTAATTTTTTTCATTAAACTCTTACCATTATTGAAATGAAATTAATGCTTAACATATGCCCTAAGAGTACAAGCTAACATGACTCATATCTAAAATATTGAAATTAAATACTACCATAAAAGTCTGAAATAATGTTACGGAGAACTGTATCCATTATTTTATAAGTCAGTTTTGTAAAATGAGTTAAACTTAATATGAAAACTAATATAGTATTAGAGTTTATCGATATGGATCATCAACAATTTATATCGACGTATGAAGCTCAATATTCTTGGGCATGAGTGATGTATTAAGAAAAACTCATGTCCAATATATATGATTACAATAAGACTATATATTACTTTTTCTATTCTATTCATTTCTCGCGCGC